>ERZ773156.164-NODE-164-length-95409-cov-5.71936_pt1 | contig 95409 bp, 77 predicted proteins | sample MGYA00511895_ERZ773156 | MGnify/ENA primary metagenome ERZ773156 (study PRJEB29015, sample SAMEA2737850) | human gut metagenome | biome: human gut; feature: human-associated habitat; material: faeces | place: China | collected 2012 ... | reverse complement strand
GGTTTTCAAGACCGCCGCAATCGACCACTCTGCCACCTCTCCAAAACTTCCTTTTCAAGAAGTGCTTTTCTCTTAAAGCGCTGCAAAGATAATACTTCTTTTTTAAACAGCAAACAAACTCGGCATAAATATCACTCTCTCCCTTAAATTGCTACGATGGTACAGTACAAACTAATAACCGATACAACAATCTATTTTATTCTTACCACATCCGTTATCTTTTCATACCACAGCTGTTGTAAGAAAAGATAACGGCAGTAGTATGAAAGAATAACAGGCGTGGTAAGAATAGTTTTTCCACAAGAAAACAATAGCCTGCAAACAGTTCAGCCCCAATTAACAGCAAGCAACAAATAAATGCATACACAGCGACATTCTCTACCTATTAATGATTATTTTATGTTCTTCAGCATAAAAACTATGCATTTTATTATGCAATTACGGAAATATTTCCGTAATTTTGCGCGCTCTAAAGGATAACATATCTAATCACTTTCAAAAAAAGAATATTATGGAATTAAACAAAACCTTTATTGACGGGCTTTGGAGCAAAGAAATCAATGTTAGTGATTTCGTTAGTAAAAACATCGCACCCTACACCGGAGATGCATCTTTCCTGCAAGGACCTACGGAACGTACCAAACGTATTTGGAACCTCTGTTTGGAAGCATTGGAAGAAGAAAGAGCCAATAACGGTGTTCGCTCATTAGATCATACTACAGTATCTACTATCACTTCACACAAGGCAGGCTATATCGATAAGGAAAACGAACTTATCGTAGGTTTGCAGACAGATGAGCTGTTGAGACGCGCCATCAAACCTTTTGGCGGCATCAATGTCGTGGCGAAAGCATGCCGCGAGAATGGCGTAGAAGTAGATGATAAAGTAAAAGACATCTTTACACATTATCGTAAGACTCACAATGACGGTGTATTCGACGTATATACCGAAGAAATCCGTTCGTTCCGCTCTCTGGGTTTCCTTACCGGACTTCCCGACAACTATGCACGCGGACGTATCATCGGTGACTACCGTCGTTTAGCATTGTACGGTATCGACCGCCTCATCGAGGCCAAGCAGGAAGATTTACGCAACCTGACCGGCCCCATGACCGAGGCACGTATCCGCCTGCGCGAAGAAGTATCAGAACAAATCAAGGCTTTGAAGGACATCAAAATCATGGGTGAATACTATGGTCTCGACCTCAGCCACCCTGCCACATCTGCTCAGGAAGCTGTACAATGGGTATATATGGCGTACCTCGCTGCCGTAAAAGAGCAAGACGGAGCAGCCATGTCATTAGGTAATGTATCTTCATTCCTCGACATTTTCATCGAATACGATTTGGCTCACGGTAAGATTGACGAAACTTTTGCTCAGGAGCTGATTGACCAGTTCATCATCAAACTGCGTATGGTACGCCACTTGCGTATGCAGTCTTACAACGACATCTTCGCCGGAGACCCGACTTGGGTTACCGAAGCTATCGGCGGACGCTTCAATGACGGTCGCGTGAAAGTAACAAAGACTTCTTTCCGCTTCCTGCAAACGCTGTACAACCTCGGCCCGTCTCCCGAACCCAACATGACCGTTCTGTGGAGTCCCGAATTGCCGGAAGGTTTCAAGGAATTCTGCGCCAAAGTATCTGTGGATACCAGCTCTATCCAATACGAAAACGATAATCTGATGCGCGAAGTACGTAACTGCGATGACTACGGTATCGCCTGTTGCGTATCTTACCAAGCCATCGGTAAGCAAATCCAGTTCTTCGGCGCACGTGCCAACCTCGCCAAAGCGTTGTTGCTCGCCATCAACGGCGGACGTTGCGAGAATACCGGAACCGTAATGGTAAAAGGTATCCCCGTACTGACCCACGACACGCTGAACTTTGAAGAAGTAATGGCCAACTACAAGAAAGTGCTGACGGAAATTGCCCGCGTTTACAACGAAGCAATGAACATCATACACTACATGCACGACAAGTATTACTACGAAAAAGCCCAAATGGCATTCGTCGATACCGACCCGCGCATCAATCTTGCCTATGGTGTAGCCGGACTTTCCATCGCTATCGACTCACTGTCCGCCATCAAATACGCCAAAGTAACGGCACGCCGTAACGACATCGGTTTGACGGAAGGCTTCGACATCGAAGGTTCTTTCCCCTGCTTCGGTAACAATGACGACCGTGTAGACCATCTCGGCGTAGACTTGGTTTACTATTTCAGCGAAGAGCTGAAGAAGCTGCCCGTATACAAGAATGCCCGTCCTACCCTGTCATTGCTGACTATCACTTCCAATGTGATGTATGGCAAGAAGACCGGCGCTACTCCTGACGGACGCGCCAAAGGTGTCGCTTTTGCTCCGGGAGCCAACCCGATGCACGGACGTGACAAGAACGGTGCTATCGCTTCTTTGAGTTCGGTAGCCAAACTGCGTTATCGTGACTCGCAAGACGGTATCAGTAACACATTCTCTATCGTTCCGAAGTCATTAGGTCCTACTGACGAAGAGCGTGTCGACAACCTGGTTACCATGATGGACGGTTACTTCACCAAAGGCGCGCACCACCTCAATGTGAACGTATTGAACCGTGAAATGCTGGAAGATGCCATGGAACATCCGGAAAAATATCCGCAACTCACCATCCGCGTTTCCGGTTATGCCGTAAACTTCGTGAAGTTGAGCCGCGAGCATCAGTTGGAAGTCATCAGCCGCAGTTTCCACGAAAGAATGTAAGTAATACTTTAAGAGTATAATCTTCAGGCACGGATTACGCGGATTTCACGGATTAAGTAAATAATCCGGGTACTCCATGTAATCCGTGCTTTTTTCTTAATACATTCTTACTTATAATATACGATTATGATTAATGTTCATTCATACGAATCAATGGGTACCTTTGACGGTCCGGGATTACGGCTCGTCGTTTTCCTTCAAGGCTGTCCTTTCCGTTGCCTGTATTGCGCCAATCCCGACACCATAGACGTAAAAGGCGGTACTCCCACCCCCGCCAATGAAATTCTACAAATGGCAATCAGCCAAAAAGCATTCTTTGGAAAGAAAGGGGGAATCACTTTCTCCGGTGGCGAACCCACATTGCAGGCCGAGGCATTGATACCTTTATTCAGAGATTTGAAAGCCAACGGCATCCACATCTGCCTTGACACCAACGGTGGTATCTGGAATAACAAAGTAGAGGAATTGTTAAGTCTGACAGATTTGGTATTGCTTGACATCAAAGAGTTCAACCCCGAACGTCACCGTGCTTTAACCGGGCGCAGCAACGAACAAACCTTGCGCACTGCCGCCTGGCTGGAACAACAAGGACATCCATTCTGGCTGCGCTATGTCTTAGTGCCGGGATATAGTGATTTTGAGGAAGATATACGTAATATGGGCAAGCAGCTTAGCAAATACCAAAGCATACAACGAGTGGAAATACTTCCCTATCACCGCTTAGGAGTACATAAATACGAGGCCATGGGCTGGGATTATCAATTAAAAGAGGTAATAGAAAATACCCCCGCACAACTGGAACGAGCCGAAAAGCTCTTCAAAGAGTATTTCCCCACAGTAGTGGTAAATTAGAATTGAGAATTGAGAATTAAAAATTGAGAAATAGGCTGCGCTATAATAGTAAATAGTAAAATCGGGGTTTATACCGATAAAGAATTTATAGCGCAGCCTATTTCTCAATTTTTAATTCTCAATTCTCAATTTAATCAGTAAGTCAACCGTATTCCCCCTTGTAACGTAAAGTTACAGGGATTTTCTTTCCTTATCGTCTGAATATCGGAGCCGTCATCGAAGAAGTAAGACACTCCCGGTTCTACATAAATACCTACCCTTTTACTTATATTATACTGTGCACCCACAGCTCCCATCACAGAGAATTGCAACGGTTTCACAGTTTCGCTCCGACTGCCTATTTTACCATAAATACATTTCTCCATGGCGCCTCCGGCGGAAACATACATGATAAAGGACTTCTTATCTACAAAATTCCAGTTGGCACGCAAAGGAATACCTAAATAATGCAATTTCTGGCTGACCTTCTTCGAGCTTCCGGCAAACTTCACATCCGAAGCAAGATACGTATATGTCAAACCAGTCTCTACGGAGAATCCTTTCGCAAGTCCTTTACGCACTGAGAAACCGAAAGACAAGGGCTGCTTATGGTCTATATCCACTATCTCTTCCGAGTTTTTCATCAGATACGGCATACCATTCTTGAAAACAAGCTCCTGTCCTTCCGGAACATCCATTATACCGTTAGCCACCGTAGCCAAATCGACCTTCCCGCCGGAATAGCCGAACCCCGGATCGCTTTGTACAAAACCGCTTTCACCGATACTGTTTCCGGCAATCAGTCCGCCCGTATTTCCCACAGCCAGTCCGACCGACCAGCCGCGTGACTTTTCTTTTTTCGTATTTCCAACCGGCAGTTGCAGTTTATCCCTACCGGACGGACGACGACGTTCAGCCTGCTGTTTCTCCGTACTATTATTTCCGGTTGTAACAACCTCATCTTCTTTTTTCGTTGCCGGAACCGTTTGTTCCTGTACACTCTCTTGAATTTCCGGTTCCGTATCCAAAGGCTGTATCTTCGTTGTCTGCTCCGCATCACCTGCTGTATCCAGTTGTTGCGCCAACAAAGAACGCCTATTTGTACCCGCTGACGAGACCTGTTTCTGCGCGCGATAGTCAGGTTCCGTTATTTCTGTCCGTATCGAAGGTGTCTGTTGCTCCGGCAGTCTGTCCGGAGCAATTGCCAATGCCGGCACAGCCGTACCCCTCATTTCCTCTCCCACAGGGCTCTGAAGCAACCACACACTGACTGACGACACCGCGATAAGCAATGACGCAGCCGCAGCTACAGCCCAGCGGCGGAAAGGAATAATCCTCCGTTTTCCGGCTGCCGGCGGCTTCGGAGCGGACAAATCCTTTTCAAGCCGTTCCCAACCGGAAACGGGTAACGGTTCGGAATAATCCTCCAACCGTTCCTTTATCTTTCGCATCCACAATTCATCTTCCATACGTTTCTTCATTTATGCGTTCTTTTTCATCCACTCCTTCACCTTAACCGCCAAAGCTGCTTTGGCGCGTACCAACTGCGAAGCCGAGGATTTTTCATTGATGCCCAGCAGTCGGGCGATCTCCTTGTGAGATTTATCTTCAAAAATAAACAGGTTGAATACGGTACGATAACCGGCAGGAAGTTCGCTGATAAACTGCATCAATACTTTTTGAGGAATTATATCCACAGCCGAGGCATCCGGTTCTTCATACGTTTCCGGCACATCATCCAAGGCAGCAGACTGGTTCATCACATCATTCTTCCGCAAATACTGTAACACCGTATTCACCATTACACGCTCCATCCAAGCCCGCAAAGAACCCTCTCCCCGCCAAGTGAACTTATCGAAAGAATCGAACAGCTTCAAGAAACCGTCATGCATCAAGTCCTGTGCGGTTTCCCGGTCACCGGCATAACGCAAACATACGCCGAGCATCCGCCCTGCATACTGTTCATACAGTTCTTTGCGGGCAAGGTTGTCGCCTTGCCTGCAGCGTTCTGCCAATACCTGTTCTTCCATTCTCTCTTTTAACACGTGTTTACCTTATAAATGCAACAGGCGCAAAAATACTGCATCCGGCAGATAAGAAATTCATTCTTCATCTTCTTTAACAATCTTATAAGCAGTATTTGTACAATCCCGGCATTTTCTGAATACGAAATCTAAAACAGAACCAATAACAAAACCTCTACTTATGAAAAAGTTAAGAACGACATTAGCCGCATTTCTGCTACTGCTCATTGCCATGCCCGTATTGCAATCCTGTCTGGACGATTGGAACGATGATGAGCGTTCATCCCTCACTATCGGCACTGTACGTATCATCGATGGAAAAGACTATTACTTCGCGCTCGATGAAGGAACCAGAATGTTTCCCGGCGATACCGCCCAAGTCAATAACTATACGCTGGTGGAAGGACAACGCGCTTTTGTATATTTCAACTTGCTGGACGAAAAGGTGGATGGCTACGATTACAATGCCAAAATCAATCATGTAGAGAATATTCTCACCAAAGACATCTACTTCATGCCCGCCGAAAAAGCCGACAGTATCGGTGACGACCGCATCAACATAACCAATATGTGGATTACGGGCAATTATCTGAATATTCAGTACCAGCTATATCACAGCAACAGTAACGACAAGAAACATATGCTGAACCTGATAGTCAACGAAACGTCCGACGGCAAAAACGATAAAGAAGGTTATGTCACGCTGGAATTCCGCCAAAACGCCTATGATGACGAACCCCTCATGCCGGGACAAGGACTTGTTTCTTTCAAACTGGATAAGATAGCCGACCGGATATCCGGAAAAACCGGACTTAATATCCGCGTAAAAAGTTTGTACGACGGCGAACGTTATATGACTGTCGACTTTAAGAAAGACGAAAACTAATCCATTCTGTGGAACACTCTTTTCAAGTTCTTTTTATAAAAGCGGAGTGAGGCATTTGTCAAAAGAAAGGCGTATCTTTGCAGCCGATTTTACAAAATTACTTTCTACAACCATGAAAAAAGGACTGCTGTACGCTATATTGGCATCTGTGCTATGGGCCATCGTAAACCCGTTCATCAAGCAAGGGCTCAGTTATGATTTTACTCCGATGAATTTCGCCGGTATTCGTTTTACGAGTGTCGGCATTCTGCTTTTTGCTTATACCTGGCACAAAGGTATGTGGCAGGAAATCAAGCAGTACCGCAAACTGTTCCTTAACTTGATATTCATCAATATGTTCATGGGCTATACGGCCTTCTATTTCGGGGTGGACTTTGTCAGCGGAGCTATCTCATCCATCATCATGGGTATGACACCGCTTATCAATGTATTGCTTGCCCACTTGCTGGCAAGTAACGACAAGTTGAACGGTTACAAGATAGTCAGCCTCATCGTCAGCCTTGCGGGGCTTTTGCTGATTGTAGGAATGGGCAGCGACGGCGAACCGCTGGATTGGAAAGGCATTACAGGCATCATACTATTATTGCTCAGTATCATTTTTCAAGGCTACTCCGCCATCTCCGTATCCGAGGAGAAAGGCAAAATCAACCCTATCTTCCTGAATGCCGTACAGATGTTCTTCGGTGGCGCCCTTATCTACATCATCGGACTGAGTACGGAAGGTTATCATTCTTTTATCGGCAAGCCTGCCGGGTTCTATATCAGTCTGGGTATTCTTGTATTCATTTCTGTCTTTGCATTCAGTTTCTGGTTTATGGCGTTACAAAGCAAAGGAGCAAAAGTCAGCGACATCAATATGTGCCGCCTCATCAACCCGATTCTCGGAGCTGTATTAAGTTGGATTATGCTTGCGGGAGAATACCCCACATTCAGTACCGTAGCGGGTATGTTGATTATTGTCAGCTCACTGATTATCTACTTTAAAGGAGCGGATATTGTAAAACATTTTACAATAAAGAAGTAATACCTATTGTCACTCCGAAAACACAGAAGGCACCTATTGAAACAGATAGATGCCTTTTTATTTTACATATAGAAACGTCAGCCCGCTTTACATATTCACTACTTCAAACTGATTTTACCCCACATCCCGAAAGATGTTACCCAATCCCAGATGATTGAAAGTTCTATACTTGTGTTAAGAAATACACAACGGAACGGTATACCCGATACAGTATCCGTTTATGTCACATTAATTAACTTAAACAATATTAGTATGGAAACATTTCATTCAGACTTGTTCATGAATCTTTTTGCTTTTTTCTCAGCAGACAATGCATCGGATTTTAACAACAGCGCACAGAGCATCAGTGTCGTCCTTTCTCACCTGTCTTTGTCCGGCTATGCAATCCCCCTTGAAGGAGCAGCTGTGGGAATACTTCTTTTTCTGAGTACATATATCATGCTGGAACACAATCTTCAATTGCTTTCGCAAGAAAAATTCAGACTTGCCGTAGGCATGGTTCGTTGGGTACACACACCTTTGGTGTTATTAAGAAACAGTTTGGAAGACATAATAAGGAGCAATACACCTGAAGATTATAGAGCGTTAAAACCTCTTTTGAAGCATACCGAGTGTATCATCAATTACAGCCAAAATGTAATGTGTCTTGACAGAGCCGGCTGGAAAAGAGGAATTGACACCTTGACAGCCGAAGTAGAAATTCATAATTATATTCAGATGATTGCCAATCAATGCCGCTCTTATGCCGACTTGCACCATATACAGATAGAAATCAACCACAGTATCGGTCATGCAAGTTGCAAAATCAATGAAGTAATCATGACAATAGCGCTCCAACATCTTCTGAACAGGATGATCGAAAAGACAACTCCCGGTGATTGTATATATCTTACTACATCACACAATACAGAATTGTGGCAACTGCAAATCAGCAACTACCAAAGAGCGGAAAAGAAGAGCTTCACTGCCTCCTTCCCCATACCCAACCTCGGTAATCTGCGAACAGTAAGAAAAATCATACGTTTACACGGTGGAAAATTAATTACCTACCGATGCAAAAAATCCACTATATTCCAAATCACCGTACCTGCAAATTGTCATTGCCCAAACCAAACAAAACACATTCCTGAAATATTTTTCCCTAAGCAAGCAGACCCAGACCGGCCGGACAGAAAAGTCCCTAGACATTATAAGGAAAAAGAAGACATTCCCACTACAAAAGACATTCCACATATCCTATTAGTCATGGCTGACAACAGATTTGGGGACTATTTAAAAACAGCTTTATCCAGTGAATTCGATATATTGCTTCAAAAAAAACTTGACATACCGGCATTGACCACCATAAATAAGAAGCCGGATGCTATCATTATAGATGAGAATGTAGACGGGACATGTGGGGACGAGCTCTGCCTGCGCATCAAAACCGAAGAAACCATAGCGGCCATACCTGTTATTCTCCTGATAGAGTATAACGATAACAAGAGCTATATCTCACATGCCGCAAGTAAAGCAGACAGATTAGAACCACGTACCACCGATATATACAGACTCAGAACCGATATCCACATGCTTATAAACAGTTACCTGTTCTTGGCCAAACGCACCAACCGAATGCTGGCGAATACTACACACATGCTTCCCGAAGCCATGGAAAAAGACGAAGACAATCTGATTTTTATAAACAAAGTCAGGGAATTACTGGAGAATAACTTATCAACGGAAGGTTACACAATAGACATGCTTTGCTCGACTATGGGAATGAGTCGTACCGTTTTTTACCATAAAATAAAAGAAGTAACCGGAAGGCCGCCCGTAGAATATATGCTCACGTTCAAGATGGAAAGAGCCAAAATGCTACTGAAATCCGGGCGGCACAGTATTGCAGAAATAGCAGATATGTTAGGTTATTGCGATGCCAAATACTTTGGAAGGAAGTTCAAAGACTACTATCATATATGCCCGACAGGCTATTTGAAAAAGATAGAACAAGCACCTGCTGTCAACTCGTAGCCTTACGGAGAAAAAGGGAATCCGCCAACGGGTTCCCTTTTTCTCCTATTATTCCCTAAGGAATTATTTCAGCACATTCGTGCCGCCCAATACACCCAGTACGGCCGTAGCCGCAGCTATCAATGCCTTTAATATCTTGCTCCAGAGGTTTTTCTTTGCCATTTTCCACACCTCCTTTCCGCCTTTACCTGATTACGGTTCATGTTATCGGATAATAACAGAGGGCAGTTACAGAAGACAGTTACCGACATAAGCTTATCCAAGAGGATTCTCCTCCTCGCCGCCATCCGAAGAGCCGCCATTACCACCGTTACCGCCATCGGCAGAACCGTTTTGAATACGGTCTACATCCTTGAAGCTCAAACCGTCGGAACGTGTAGCTCCTGTGGCTACTAAACGGATATCGCTGTTGGCACGGAAGCAGATGCGCAGACCTGTGATGTCATTGGCTGTAAAATCTTCCGCTTTTTCCGTACCTTTGCTTTTGGCAGAGAGGTAAAAAAATCCCAGTCCGTCTATATTGACCGAGCGGCCGGAAAGCAATAGTTTTCTCAGTAATGTGCGGAAGTCTTTCAGTACACTGATTGTCTCACCCTCGCTTACACCGGAATTGCCGCTTATTTCTTTAGCCACTTCCGTCAGTGTAGCGGCTTGTCCATACTCGTACGTAATGGTAGGAAATGCTTTCTTTGCAGAATTTTTGTCCGACAAGTCAGTCAGGCGATAATGCTTACGATACAAAATTGTCATAATGTTCTTTTGTTTTTAAATGAATACTTTGTCTTAATTATCTCTTTGTCAACGTTAACGTTACAAAGATGCGGTAATCCCGCCGACAACCAAAAGAACATTTTTCCAACCCCAAACATCAATAAAACACAGACGCTATATGCCCTCTATCCTCTCTCGCCCCAACTAACACTCCGATCCGAACGCGATTCATAAGGAAAAAAGAGAAAATAGCCGGTAAGTAAGCCCTAAAAAGAGAAGATACAGCCGGACAAACCCGGTAAGTTCATAGAAAAAGCTCCTTACAAATAAGCATAGACAAGAATCTGAAGCATCATGCGTGGGTGGTACGCGGAACAGCCTTTAGGGGAATACTTACGGTAAAGTGCTTCAAGGTTTATCTGTTCAATGATGCGGTGAACAACCCGGACAGGATCGTTCTGGGGAATAAAATCGCCTAAACACGGAGGTAAAAGCTGATTATCGTTGGATGTGTAACTTTTAAACATTATCTTTGGGATATCTGAACTGATTCCCTAAGATACAAAAAATTAGGGAGACGGGCAAGTTCTGGCTGAGCGAAGTTAGGACTTGTCCCATTTTTTTGCAGGCACAAAAAAAGGCCGGCTCAAAGTTCATTTTGAGACAGCCTCCGGTTCTTGTACTCTGTATCAGCGACCTCCAACTTACAGCCTGACGGTTGCCCGGTCTTACCAATGTCGGTGTCTTCCTATTCCTACTCCGTCGGCTTTCGTCACCGTGTAGCAGGGTTAATAAATCGGTCATCTGTTCCGTTTCCCGAAGTTTAACTTTGAGCACCTCGAAGTTTAACTTCGGGAAATGCGTCTGAAATTCCTTATTGTTGCGTTCCTTGCGTTCGCCTACGGGTCGTTTTATCTTTTTTTTATAGGATTTCTATAAAAGGCAACCGCACCGTCTCCTTTTATCTGCCGTCAATAACACAAATATACGATTTTCAGGGCTAATTATCAGTTCGTTTGAGTATTTATTAACGCAAACATATGACATATGTCCTGATTTCTATCCAATTGTTATGCTAAAAATGATTGTTTTAAAGCTTATTAATTACTATCGTTGTATTAAGCGAATCGTATCATTGAAATAACCTCTATAACATCCTCCTATTGGAGAGAAACAACTGTGTATCTGATCTTCCCCGGTTGGATTGAATTTTATGCGGAAGCCGAAAGCTCCTACGTGCCAAAATCCACTTTTATAGACACAGATAAAATAAATCGTAGGTTGTGCATACCTCATTGCACTAGGGGAAACACAAAACGTATCACTCCAATAAGCATTTGCTTCAATTCTGCAAACTGTAGTACCGGGGGCAGTTACATTTGACATATATCTACCATCTGCATCATGAAAAAAATTATAGGCACCATTAGAATAACAGACTTCTAATGCACAGCCATTCATGCCTGATGTAACTACTATGGTTCCGTTTATTGGTCTCACATTACGTATGCTACCAGCATCTCTTACAACATATGGGAAATAATAATCACTACTTACTTGCGCCGGGCTTACTCTAAAATAACTATATATACCGTGGTCGTTTTCTGTAATGAGTACAGATCCTCCATTACTTCTTCCCATGGATGTGACATCAACATATATAAATGAATTTTGTATAGTTGTTTGGGGATTATTCCTTAAGTTTAGTAACAATGCCATTGAAGTAAGATTCATTAAGAACGGAACGCCCTGCATTCCGTTCCTTTACGTTAAACAATCCATTCTTATTCACTCTACTATTTACCATTTGTCGGCACTGGTTCGATACAAGCTGCCATGATGTCCATCAGTTTCGACAAGCCCTCAGTTTGCGGCTGTTGGCTGGCAGTAACGTGTACCTGATACTTCGCCGTTTGATTGGTGCTACGGGTGTTCTCACGCGAAGATGATACCTTTCCGGCAACATCCACCTTGACGCCAAACCATTTAGAGGATATGTTTGTAGAAACCTCAGCAGAAGAGTTTGACTTTTCCGTGTTGGTGTCTGTCACCTCCATCTGAAAATCTACGTCCACACGGTCTATCAGAAGAGAAGGAATCGGGACGAGACCGATAAACGGAGCTTCCACTTTTTGCTCCATGACTTTACCAACCACTCCGTCCTCTACTACCGGTCTATTCAGATTGAACTTCAGCAAACGAGTCTTTTCAGTAGGTTTACCGCTACTGTCTGTCTCGTAGGCAATGCGCTGGTAATAGTCCCATGCAATAGATGCGAGTTTTTCTTGTGCTTCGGCTGCGGCAAAAAGCGGACCGCCGATAAGGTCGCGCATGGGGAGACCACGGAATTTGTCTGCCACATTGTCTTTCAGCACGGTTTCACCGTCTTTCGGAGTGCCTGTCTCCACCGTTTTTGCTGTTTCCTGCGATGCCTGCTGCATTACGGCTGCCCCGGCTGCCAATAATTGCTGAACCTCGTCCGGCATGATTATACGTCCATCTTTGTCTATTGTGGCTTCGATGTCCGTACCTCCAAAGTTCATCACTACTTTCTTGCTCTCGTTTCCACCGCTTTGTGGAACATGCTTTTCTTCTGCCATAGTACTTTTGTTTTAATGATTATCAAATAAGTTTATTATATTCGTCCGTCAAGCGAGCTACACCTTCGGGAGTTTCCTTGGATTTGAATCTGATAGTTATTTCCATTACGTCATCATCCGTAGCTTTGATACCTTTCATATCCATCTGTAAGTCCGCGCGTGTCAGGCTTTGATTACCTTGTAATCTGTCAGCGACAGAATGTGAAGCAATATCTCCAATTTTTGCTTTGAACTTTATCTCCACATCGTCTATTTCCAAATGGCTGTGTGGCACCAATGTCATCAACGGGACATCCAACTCTCGTTCACCTATTTTCATTTTTTGGGTGATAGGTGTACCTCCATTGCCGTTCCAAAATCGCATAAGATTCTGTACCTGCTGTGCCTGCAACATATCTTGTGCGCTGTTGATGGCGTATTGTAGCCCTTTCAATATGTCCGAAAAGGCATGCTTTTGCTTTTTATCGAATAGACCCATCGGTTTTACCTCCTTTTAGTTCTTTATTCCTACTCTCTTCCGGCTTTTCAGAATCTGCCACCCGGTTTGCGAGACGGGTACTCGTTTACTCTACTATATCTTGCGTTTCCCGAAGTTGAACCTTTACAATCTCAATGTTGAACTTTGACCGCCTCGAAGTTTAACTTTGGGAAAACATTATTTTCCTATTCCGTCCGCACTTGTCTGCGTGCCGTCGCTTGCCTTCAATGTCACGCCCTACCATGTGCCGCTGCCGTCTTGATTGTAAAAGGTCATCTTATTGCTATAATATTTTCCTTTCCCTATCTTATAATTGCCGTTTGAAATTGTCAGCCTGTTCAAGAAAGCTGAGCTTGTTTCCGTCGTCTCAATATAGATTTCACCGGCATAAGCAGATGAAAGAAAAAAGTCACTCATAGAAGCGAAACCTATTACGGAAACTCCCCCCGTGGCAGTTATGACCGAGTTGCGGATGTCTATTTTCCCAATTTTCAGGTCAGGAGAGTACATATCAACGATGCTACCACCCATTCCTATGGCTGCTGCAAGGTGTCCACCGATAGCATTTACAACTGCATCAGTAATGGTAATGTCTCCACAATAGCCTGGTACGGTTGAACCTATGGCGGCACCACCTCCATATGGACCTGATACGAAATGATTCCAAGTGCTTCCTGTGGCCTGTATGTCTATATTCCGAATAACGATGTTTCCGCCGTTGCTGCTCCCGATGCCAGCACCAGCATTACCACTTCCCATTACAGTTCCATTAACATTGCCTCCTGTGGTTGTCAGCTTATCTTCAGTACCGTTCACGCCTTCGATAGTAAGTGTAGCACCTCCGTTAACATGAATGGCTGTGGCGGTGCTGGATGTTACACTATTCCCCGTACCGGAAACTTTTATCGCGGGGCTACCACTTTGGACGTTGATGCCTATGCCGGAAGTATTGACGGTTGCTCCGTCCAGTGTCAGCGTGATGCCGTCGCCGTTCAGGGTGATGGTCTCGGTGTCGCTGCCTGTCACGATGTAGTCGCCCGCCTCGGTAATGGTTGTGCCGCCGGTGACCGTTATCGGATTCACACCGACCGTTATCACGTGGTAGCTACCTGCCACGGGAATTGGTGCATTGAGCGTGCTCCACTGGGTATTATTGTTCACCTTGATTTTGCTTATCGGGGACTTTTCGTCCGGAACTACGTTGGCTTCTCAACATATTGTACCGTCTGAAAGGGTAGTTTCTTTCATGTTGATTTCACCTATATCCGTCGGGTCTTTCACTTCTCCCTTGTTGTTGGTGCAGGAGGTGTAGCCCTCTATCTGCACATTTGTCACTTTTGAGGCGTTGGCACCGGTGAATACCACCCGCACCTTGGCGAGCTGGTACTTGAAGTCGAGCGATACGGAATTATTGCAGGAAACGTTCCTTGCCGTGGCTTTTAGCACATACGCCAGACTGCTGCTCTGGTTGGCAAGGTTGACTACCCCAGTTGCGGGATAGCACGCCGTCACATTCTCGGTGGCTTTCGTCCAATAGGTAGTGGCAAATGTCTCCACCGTGCTTGCGGCGGCATCGGTTATTCTGTACGTTCCTGCTTGGTCCGCACCCTCGGTCTTGGCATAGAACGTGTTGCCCATTTGCCATACGCTGCTGTTCGGCCTGTTTCTCCGCCGCAAACCTTTCGGCTTCGGTCCTCCTTTCGGCTTCGAGGTGGGCCTGCTCGTTCCCCTCGTCCTCAATGACAGCGGTATCGGTTTCCGTCTTGTCGGACAGAGGCACTACGAGACGCACCGTCACGTAGTCGCCCTTGCCAGAATGGTTGCGAGTGATCAGTTCCGATTTCACGCGGTTAGAGCGGAGCTTGGCGATGGCGAGGTTCTCTGTCTCCGTGGCGGCGGAGTTGCAATGTCCGTCCACATGCAGGGGCGTTTCGCCTGCAAGGATCGCCGCCTTGTGCTGCTCCACGCACGCCTGCAAGCGTTGCAACTCCTTGTCGTTGCCTTTGTAGGGCATGTAGAACATGTCGTTTCCGCCGACGAAGCGGAACACGTAGGCCGTGTCCGCGACGGGAGCGGCCGCACCCGATTCCCACGCCGCAAGAGGCAGCAGCGACAGCGCGCACAGCAAGGTCAGTGTAGATTTCTTCAAATTCATATTATCGTATTTGTATTCGGTTCGACATGGGGGCGCAAAACATTCCGGCGGTATACGAGCATGGCATATCCATGTACCGCATACCGCCGGAAAGCGCACGACGCTCCCGCCGCAGGCATGAATCCGGCGGTGAGGGCGCAGCAGTATCTATCGCATGGTTTTCGGGTGAAAAGGCAGGATTTTCCGAAACGAAAACTCCTGCTAACTCTTTGGTATTTAAAGGATAGTTTGTATCTTGACGCGCGTAACCAGAACGAATTATCCAAATATCCAAATAATCTCTCATTTTTTTAAGGCTCCCGTTTTTGCATACACAATACTCCATGTCGGAAACAAAAAGATCTCCGAACGTAACCGTGTATGATAAAAGCGCATCCATTTCTACTTCGTAAACTATTATATCTGTGAATTTTCGATGCTGCAAAGATAGGCATTTCTTTCTGTTTCGTTTGCTATTTATGAAATTTTTTCGCGTGACACTTTCTCTAACATGAAAAAATATTCTTTTCTCATCGGTACTATTCTGTTACTTATATATGAAATAATTTCATATAATCATCTTATATACAATACAATATATGATATTCCCAATATAAGATCCTAATACCCCGACTAACATTTGTCTGTCGGCAGATATACAATGTTAGCAAGCATATTTATAGCATTATTTGTACAATATTGAATGACTAAAATCAGCGATTCTCCATAAACTCTAATCGTGATGATAACGCCACTAAGTTTTTATCTTTTTATTGCATAATATTTTATATCTTTGCAGAAGAAATATCGAAAGCATTAAAGATGGATAAGCCAAAAAATCGAATAAAAGAGGTGTTGGAAGAAAAAGGCATAAAACAAACATGGTTGGCGGAAAAACTCGGAAAGAGTTTTTGCATCGTTAACTCTTATGTTTGTAATAGACGTCAGCCAAGTTTGGATGTATTGTTCGAAATAGCAAACATCCTACAAGTTAATCCGAAAGATTTGATTGATAGTAAAGAAGTATAAGATGGCAAAAAAGAACATAAAATCAGTTGTGCCTAATGTCACAAAATTGGTTAATGGCTGGTTCAAATCCTATAAATCGGGTTACAAATTTGAGCAGGAACCATTGAATGAAGATACTCGCAAAGTTCTTGATGATTATTTTTCTAATGAATAGTTTGGATATGAGTAACAAGAAATATGCTTTTATTGATGAATTTGGAGCTTTCGGATATGATAAATTGTCACTTCAAACATTTCGGAATAAAATCATAGCAAAACTTCGGGATAATGAGGTTATAATATCAAGCAGTTCTAGTGGATAGTAAGATACCATCAACTGAAAAAGAATTGTATGACTTTTAAATCATGGTAAAAGCATTATTATGCCAATGTTAGCACGATTAAAGACTTGTAACGATGTTATTCGGATGGGAACGAATGGAGAAATAAATCTATTCGAAAAGGCAGAATATCATTCACTTACAAAAATGTTTAGTACAACCGATCAGTAATTATTATCCTATATATGATTGACTTCGATGAATACATCCGCCAAGGCGAACCACAGCAACGTGAAAAAGGTTACGCATGGCAAACTGCTATCGGCTTGCAGGCAGTCGATGGGCTGAAACCCTCCGATTATCTTATTGAGACCGCACGCAAAGATATTGAAGGTGAAATTACGATTGACGAGGCAGAACAGCTTATAAAGAGCTATTACCAGTCAAAAGAAGCTCGTACACCAGAAGATGACGAAATGCACGAGGCGGATACGGCTTCGACCAATATTCGCCGGCTGCTTACCGAGAAAACCTTTGCTTTTACGCTTGTCGGGCTAACCTCGATCCATCGTCGGATTTTCGACGGTGTATTCAAGTTTGCCGGTCAGATTCGCGATTACAATATTACCAAAAAAGAGTGGGTGCTGCGTGGTGATACGGTGTTGTATGTTTCCGCGCCCGATCTTCGCAAAGCGATCGAATACGACCTGGAACAAGAACGCCGGTTCGACTATTCCAAAGTAGACAGAAATGGATTAGTGAACCACATAGCCAAGTTTGTGTCAGGACTATGGCAAATCCATCCGTTCGGCGAGGGAAATACCCGAACAACAGCTGTGTTCACGATTCTCTATCTACGTTCTATGGGCTTTGACGTAACAAATGATCTATTTGCCAATTATTCGTGGTATTTCCGTAATGCGCTGGTACGTGCCAACTACCAGAACGTGCAAAAAGGCATCATGCGCAATTCCGAATACTTAGAACGATTTTTCCGCAATTTGTTGTTGGGCGAGAATAATGAACTGCGGAATAGGTATATGGTTGTAAATGCACCTAAGGAACTGATTGTTGAGCAAACACAGCACGAAGACCGTACAAGTACCGAACAACCTACCGTACAACTAACCGAACAAGTTCGCACTTTGCTGTTAGCCTTGTCAAATGAACAATTATCGCTGAAAAGATTAATAGAGAAAGTCGGACTAAAACATCGCCCGACATTTTTGGAGAACTATATAAACCCCGCTTTCGAGGCCGGGTTTCTCAAGGTACTATATCCCGATAAACCCAATCATCCGAGGCAAAAATACTTGCTGACAGCAAAAGGGCTAGCCTTATATAATGATCTAAAGATAAAACATCCTATTAATAGTTAGTCAATCGCAATTATATTACATTTACTAAAAAACATGAACTTATTTGATAAAGAGAGATATACCTTTGCCGACATTCAATATTTAATCGATAATGGGATTGAAGAATCTATACACCTAGATTTCAAGGCTGCAGGTGCTCTTGCAAAAGATGATAAAAAGAAAAACGAGATAGCCAAAGATGTGTCGGCATTTGCCAATTCCGACGGGGGAGTAATTGTTTACGGAATAAGCGAGATTGAGCATAAGGCAAATTCATATTCGTTTGTGGATGGTGATGTTTTTACCAAAGAATGGTTGGAGCAAATCATAAATTCTAACATTCAGAAACGAATCAACAATATCAGAATCATTCCTCTTCGTCAAGACGGAGACATAAAACGGACTGTGTATATAGTTAAAATACCGAGAAGCAACAATGCTCCGCACATGAGTGGTGATAAACGCTATTATAAGCGTTACAATTTCCAATCGGTCATGATGGAAGAATATGAAGTTCGAGACTTGTTTCACCGACATAATACCTCAACTTTATCTATTGTCGATTGGTCTTTATTTGATAATGGAGAAACAGCGGATGGTAGATTTAGGAAATATAGTTTTGTCGTTCAGGTTCATAATGAAAGTCAAGTGACAGAATCATTATACAAACTTAACTGCTATATAAATAATCTCTATGTTTCCCGATACAATGTCAAATGGCGCTTAAATCAAGGACGTATTGATACGACTGAACTTTACGAGGATAGGTTAAAGATATCCGAAATGGGAACTTTACCATTATTTCCTAATGAGGCAATTGATATGATGAGAATTTATATTGAAGTTCCTGTATCAATGATTCGGTCATTTATCCAAGAAACCAAGATTGAATTAGCGCTTTTTTATGATAATGCTGAAGATACACGATATTTTTATGTCAGAAATTATATCTAATTTAATCTTCAACAGCCATCAGAAAACGCAATTTGTTTAATTGGCTGCTATATTCAGATACTACAGCTGTTGAACTATTACTACCATACTTATTAAGTGCAAATATAAGAATTTTATCTAAGAAAAAGACAATATCACTTCCCCTGTTTCATAACGCCCCTCCCCGCAATAAACGGCACAAACACCAGCTTCTCCCCTCGAAAGTCGCCCATTTTGCAGAAAGAGGCGTTACGCTCCACAAGCAGGTTTTTGAAACGGTGGCAGGCCATGTGCCGCATATAGCCCATATAAGAGTTCGCTACGCAGGAGATATACAGCAGCCTGTTCCTGTCTACTTTCCTGTCCGACAAATGGCGGTTCATCTTCGCCATGCGCTCGCTGATGCGCGATTTTATCTTCCGCAGCAGATAGCGGCGGTGGGGCTTCACGAAAATGCCGAGAAAGGCGCTTCCTTTATATACCTGTTGCAGAAACACCTTGTCGGGATGCAGCGTCAGCTCCAGTTCCTTTTCCAGAAAGCCGCGCAATTGCGGGATAAGTTGCGACAGACGTTTCCTGTCAGTGCCCACGATAAAGAAATCATCCACATAGCGCCCGTAATACCTCTCGCCCAAAGTACGCTTCACAAACTGGTCGAGCACGTTCAGGTAGACATTACTGAAAAGCTGCGAGGTAAGGTTGCCGATAGGCAGGCCGCGTCCTTCGGGCACATGAAACAGGCTCTTGTCGTAAGGCAATCCCTCCCAGTCCTTGCTTGTTCCCCGCATTTCGCAGTCAAAGGTGGGGTCGTTGAAGATAATCTCCCGCATCAGATACTCCAGCAGACTGTAATCCAGCGCATCCGCCCAGTACCGCCCCATGCTGTTTTTCCGTCCGGCATAGCGCCATAAGGTTCCCATCACCTGGTCGTAAAGTTTCTGCCTGACGATGTGCATGAAGTACCCCCTTATATCCAGTTTCAGCACATAGCAGCTACGTTTCCAGTTGTCCGAGCAGGCACGCAGATGATGTTCAAAACGCTGCACGCCGTAGAGCGTTCCCATACCTTTGCGGCACGAGTAGCTGTCCGCGATGAAGGTGCGTTCAAAAATCGGGGCAGTGTAGTTGTAGAGCAGATGATGCACCACACGGTCGCGGAAGTGGGCGGCAAACACCTCTCTTTTCACCGAATTTCCGGTAATGAAACAAACGCTCCTGCCCACTTTATAGGTACGGTCGCGCAGTTCTTCGTACAGTTTTACGAGATTCTCCTCCAGATTGAACTCAAACTCAAGCTGGCTGTGCGTATTTCTTTTGTGCTTCCGGGCATCATAGTAGGCACGGAACACATCAAGTAACAGGGATTCTTCCTTCATAACTCTTTTGCCATGCAGACAATTGTTTGGATATGGATTCGGTCATTAGCGAAGCGTTGGCGTAGTTTTTCAGCGACAGTTGTTTCAGGTCGTGCAGCAGGCGCAGTTGCAATTTCACGGCAACCAGTTTCTCCCTTGCCTCGACAATGATTTCCACCTTCTGCCGGTTGGCATTGGCGCGGTAGATAAGAGTCAATATCGTTATCAAATCTCTCTTCAACGTTTCGCCCAGCGTATAGCGATAGTCGCGTTGCACGTCTTTTCCGGTCTGATAGACATACAACAGCAGGTCGTAAGTAGCCTTATATACGGGAAGTTGATTATAAGTAGCCATTCCTTCTGTGATATTCTATGATTATTCCGCCAGTTTACGCTTCAGTTCCATAAGGAACAACATGCAGTCCACGGGAGTTTTGCTCTCGATGTTAAAACGGCGGATGCAGTCCGCAAGCCCGTCGCAACACTGTCCGACGGCAGAAACGGCGGGTGAAACAACGGATGAAGCGGCAGATGAAGCGGCCGGCTCCATAACCGGCGAAGCGGCGGCAGGCGCAGGAGAGACAACAGCAGGCGGCAACGACCTGGGCACAGTCTGTTTCCAAACCTCAAACCCGTCGGGATCTATGGGCGAGGCGGCCAGTACCAAACGGGCTTCCTGCCGCATCAGCACCTTGCAACCGTTCAGTACATTTTCGGCTGCCGATACAGGAAAGCCCAACGAAACGACATCCTGTTTTACGGCTATCACCCATTTGCGGGTAGGCTTATAGGGATGCACCTGCATGGAGAAGGCATACGCCGACTTCTCATAGGCACGCCAGAATATTCCCTCACGCAACAGGATGATGGTATTCCGGTTGCCGTTCTCTATCTGAATAATTTCCTTTACGGTCATACTGTTTTTTTATGGTAAATAACTGATGATACGTTACGATAAAAATAAGTTCCCCCTTCCACGCCTGGAAGGGGAAAACTTTCAAACAAACAAATAGGCACGGACGGTGATTCACATCCTCATCCGGCTACAAAAACCGAAGATTGTGCCGGGGGCAAGAAGAAGGTCATCCCCCTTAAAAAATCTTCGGTGTCTCATACAAACAAAGTTCAGGCCTGTAAGTTCTCGGACGCAACGCACAGGGAACGCATTCGAACGGCTGGTGCGGTACACCGGGTCCACCCAGCCCGAGCCCGTGTCCAGGAAGCCCCCGTGCTGCGACGTGGCAGAGTACGGAGAGGCCGACCAAGCGTAGCACCCCCACCCAACGTTGTTGACATGGCCGTCAAACCCGTTGCGATAGCCGGCCGCCGGAAAAAGCAATCACTGAAATGAATGTACCGGAAAGAAGCGGATATACCCCTGTCAAACGGAATACGCCGCCCGGTCCCCATACAGACTGGTGTGGATAACTAACGGAAACGTAGCTCGGGGTGTAGGCGGCCGTAACCGCACAACACGTAGTCCTTATACGCAAATTACTCCGCCAGTGGATTGCTGAATTTACATATCACCCTACCGCAAGCACCGGGACTTGCAATACTCTCGATATATAACCGGAACTTGTTTTCTTTCAAAGAACTTTTTTTTTCGACCGCCTTACGGCGGTTTTAGGTCTTGGGGGCTTTAAATGCCCCCAAGAATAAATCAAAAAACAAATCGAATAGCGTCACTTCGTACCGCTATCAGTCTCGGACGCAACGCACAGGGAACGCATCCGAACGGCCGGTGCGGTACACCGGGCCCACCCAGCCCGAGCCCGTGCCCAGGAAGCCCCCGTGCTGCGACGTGGCAGAGTACGGAGAGGCCGACCAAGCGTAGCACCCCCACCCAACGTGGCTGACACGGCCGTCAAACCCGCTGCGATAGCCGGCCGCCGGGTAGAACGCCACATTGCCCGCATCCGCTGTTTCCGCTTCCCCGGTAGTGAAGAATCTACGTCCCCACACCTCGAATTTTTCATCCGTAAAGCCGATACCATCGGTAGTCTGATTATACTTATCCGCCTCAACCACATTGTATTCGGTCACGTTACTCGTATTATAAGCCGTCGTAACGGTCGTAAAGTTAGTCCATGCATCCTGCGGCGGCATATGATAGCCATAGGGACACGGGTCGTAGATGGTTTTCTTCACATCCGCAACCGTTCCCAGCATCAGGCCGGCTTTCTCATCTTGCAAACCGCTTCCCCACAGCTTATTGGATGCTTTCCACGGCACGGAACCTTCCGCGCCGCCCTTTGCCGGATGCGCCGCAAAAATCCAGTTATAAGAGGGATTCGTACCGTCACCGCCATAGGTGACGGCTTTATCCTCATCATTACGCAGAATGAACATCAGCGGATTCTCCACCGCATAAGCAAGCTGAGCTTTCACGGCATTCTGGTCAAAAGCCTTCGTGAGCACACTGTTCGTTATCTGGTTGGAATTCTTCAGAATCCTGTTTCCGCTTCCATCGTACACAGGCACAATGTCCGCATCATTCGTTCTTGTCATTACCCCCGCCGCAGGAAACGGGTCTTTACGGCCGAACTGGAAATATACGCCATACGTTTTCACAGCCTCTTCCGCCACTTTCGTAGCCTTTCCGCCGGCAGAACCCAGATTGCGGTCCATCATCTCGAACTCCCGCTTGGCGATATTGGCATAGGCGGCAAGTCCGTCGCGCGGACGTGTTTCGTATGTCTGCACCTTGATGCCGTTTCCGTCGAATGCCGCCGTAGTCCATATATGCCAGCTCCAAAGAGTGGTAACGCCGTTTTTGGCGGCAACCACCGCATTTCCTTCGGTGGCTCCGCCCACTTTGAACACGACATAGCCGTTTCTGGAATACCCCACATAGTCCAGGGTGGAAACCGTCCCCCCTTCGCGGGTTTCCCACACGAGGGCGGCATTGGTAGGCTGAATCTTGTCGTTGGCCGGTATCACCGCACCCGTATAGGAAATCTGCGCCGGAGTTTCCGCACCGTTGCCACGCACGGTAGCCTTAAAGCGATACCATTTATTGGCATCGGAAGTCCTGACCACATAGCAATTGGCAGTCCGGGTTCCGGCTGCGCTCAAATCCCTGCCCACCAGCACACGGCCGTCGTTCATGTTCGTACCTTTAATAGCGGCGTTCACCGTGTATTTCGTGTTGCGCGCCACATTAAAATCGGCCGCATTGTCGCCTGCGCCCAGATAGATGGCGTACGACACATCACGGGCACTACCGCCTTGCGGCTTATAGCTTCCTTCTATCAGAATATAGGTGGCCGTAGCAGGCACATTTCCCTCATAGCGGTCTTTCCAGTCCGTCAGCGAATTGCTTCCCGCCTTGTTTTCAGGAATATACCAGGCGACAGTCTTGGAATTGTCGCTCGTATAGGCTGTAAGCTCCTCCGCAGCCGGAGCGGTTGCCGCCGACTCTACATAATAAAGTTTCTTCGCCACGTTCATCAACTTCACGGAAGCCACCGTAAAAGCGTCACCGGCATTCGGAGTTGTCAGGTTCAGACTGACTTTGGCTACCGCACGGGTCAGCGAGACGGTAAGGGATGCATTGTCCGTTTCCGAGTTAAAGTCGGTCTTGCAACCGCACATCGGCAGGTTTTGTCCCGCTCCCTTGCCCGAAGACACTTCCGCCGCAAACTTCTTGAAGTCGGCCAAAGCGCTCCCATACGCCACCTTTTGCGTCAGGTCGCCCACGTTTGCCAGCACATACACCGTACACGTGCCCATCCCCGCGGCCAGTGAAATATCCGCCGTCAGCCCGCCGTCCGTCAGCGAAGCATATTCGCTGTATTTCAGCTTGCCGTCGGCATTGCCGAACTGGAACACACAAATATCGTTTACCGCATTCTCCTGAGCGTCGGTCAGCGTACCGGCACGGGTTACGGCATCATCCGCCGGCTTCCCGGCCTCCTCACCCAGCACCAAGTCCAAGGAATGGTCGCCACGGGCACGCGTCACACTTCCGGTTTCCCGCATAGGCGCCATGCCGAGCGAAAGCCTCACAGGTGTCGTCGCAACATCAGGAGCGATATTTCCCTGCGTCTGCTCCTCGTCCGTACAGGAAAAGAGGCAAAGCGCGGATAATATCCAGAGTCCGAAAAATTTTGTTACTTTCATACTTATTTCTTTTTCATATTTCTTGTTTCTTATACTACATCCGGGTTCGGGTTTGTCTTGCCGTCTCCGGTATCGGCAGGTACGTCTTCCGTTCCCCAGACATCGCCGGAACCGACTTCCGTATTACCGCCTCCGGTTTCGCCCGGAACCCCTTGTTCCGAAGCCCAGGGCAAGTCCTCACCGCCTACCGATGTCAGCCCGAACGCGCCTATTTCGGCGTCCAGTTCCGGATTAGGAACCCATTGGCCTGTACCGACGGCGGTATTGCCGCCACCCGTTTCACCCGGTATCTCCACATGCTCCCACGTACCTATATGAATAGTCACCGGAGTAAACGCGCCTATGTTGTCCTGTCCGGACATTACGCTCTCGCCCCAGGGAAGCACCTCCAGAATCAACCGGACGGAACCGCCTTTCATTTTCAGGGTGAATGTGTATTGCGTGCCCGCTGCAAAAGCAAGCGTTTCCGGCATATCCGCAACAAACTCCGCGGCCGCTTTCCCATTGAACGCCGCTTTCATCTTGAACCGGAATTCGCCCGCCTCACGCGGTAATGTCACCGCGGAAGCCGACGTTTTTTTGTCCGCGTCCGGCGTGGAAAATTTATCCCCCGCTATCGTAAGAGCATCGGTCTGCGCAACTCCCGCAACGGGTAACGCGGAGTGCAGGGACGCCGTTACAGGCGCCTGCGTCATATTGGTCAGTCCGGCAGACTCGACACTTACCGAAGTGATATTGCCCGCTTTTGGCTGCAACGCGAATATGAGTTTCGTGCAATGCCTGTTCAAGTCGTGGAGTGCAACGGCCGGACTTGCCTCGCTCACCGTTTGTCCCGGCGTCAGCGAAGTGGCATAGTCCACGCCGTGCCCCACAGAAACGGCGCACGTCACGCCGGCTCCGCTGCGGCCGGCATCGGCCACCGCCAAATCCGGGGTCAGGGCGTAGAAATCGTACGTGCCCGTACGCAGCAATAAAGAGCTGACAGCCGCTAAAGTACCGTCGCCGTTTATGGCTTTGTACGTGCCCTCTCCCATGTATTTATCCGTTGACAAATCGGGAGACTCACCTACGCGCCGAAAAGCGAGAATACGCAGCATTGTGCCGTCCGCCAGCGGTGAAGCCGCCCTTGTAGCCACCTCGGTACAGACGCCCGATGCGGAAAACCGTACGGCAAACTGCTGTTCCCGTTCCCTCAACAGCAGTTCGTTCTCCGTACACGCGCAGAGCAACAATACTGCCGGCAAGTATTTTATCATCCCTTTATAGTTCATAAATCCGATGGGTTATCTTATTATATTTCCACATCCTCAATCGCGTCTCCGCTTACCCAGTCGGTAACGGACACCGTGGGATTTATCCCGGCAGACGTAAACTTCAAAGTAATGGCATACGAAGTGCCCGCCTTGAAACCGCCGTCGGCAGGAACGGAAATCTTAGGTTTCTGCAAACCGCCGGCAACCAAATCGACCTGCAATTCGATGGCATCGGCCGTCTGCGGGGCAAACATGGCATATCCCGCCATAACAGCGTCGTCGGCAGTAGCGCCTACGCCCATTTCCAGCGGATAGGCAATCGTACTTGAAGGCGTAACCGGGTCTGCGGAAACCAAATCCAAATTGTCCGTACCCGTAAAGGAAAGGTCGGTTATGGTTGTTCCGTCCGCCGATGTCACGGCCGGTACCTTGAACGTGCACCCTTGCTTTTTCCCGGTAACCTTGATTGATTTCACCTTGCCCCACAAAGCCTGTGTGGCCGCATCGGGAGCATACACCTTCACACTGATTTGGGTAAGCAGGTGGCTGAAAGCCAACGACTGTATCGGCGCGTCTTTCTTTCCCTCCTTCAACGGGGTGGCCATAATATCCGTCTTACCGTCAATCGTGCCGAAATCCACCACGCCTGTCGCCTGTGTAAAGGATACTCCTGTACGTCGCGGATACCAGCCTATCAGCTTGGTTTTGTTTCCGTTTGCCCGATAATATTGGGCAGGGGCGAAAGAGAGCTCCTTTGAAGAAGCCGCTATGCTTCCCGCCGGCGCATCGGTTCCATATGCGGTATACGTACCGCTGTTGTCGGCATCGGCACGTGCAAACGCCACATCCAAATCCGTACCGAAACCGGAATTAATCATTCCGTCCAGTACCGCCCTCGTAGCCGCTTCTACCGAAGACGCTATATTGCTGTTAATGCGTATTTCCACCCGTCCGTCGTCTTGTACCATTTCCATGGGCGAATCTGCGGAACAGGCCGCAAACACCGACAGTAAAACGCCGTTGATATATAAAATCCATTTATTCCGTTTCATAAGCATACTGTATATCGGTTGATTATTGTATATCCTCGCTGCTTCCGCCGTCCTCTTTCCAGTCTTCCACGGTAGCCGACGCTTTGATTTCGGTAGCTTTGAACGTAAGGAGCACCACGAACTTCTTACCCTGCGTCGATGCGGTATAGTCGGCATTACTGCCGGTCGTTCTTAAATTGACAGGCACGGTTACAGGCGTAGAGCCCGAATTGGCGGTTTTTACGGCCAGCGTATAGTCTGCCGTGCCGGTTGCGTTTTTCAGAGGAGCCACCATCGAGTAGGCAACTTCTTCACCGTCGGTAGTCAGCGCTTTGGTTTGCGACGTGAAAGCGGTTTCCGGAGCAGCTCCTTTCACCCAGAAAGACATACCCGCGGGCAACAGTGTGGCAAATGCCGTACCTTCATCGGCTACTCCGGTCGATAAAGTCACCGTTACCGCACTTGCCGGATTGTCCGCACCTACTTTTGTCAGGGTGAGGTCTGTCAGATTTCCCCATGCCGTAATGGCCGCATCATCCTCGGCCACCGCTTTGATTACCAACTGTGTAAGCAGGTGGTTGAACGTAAGCTGGGGATAAGTGCCGTCTTTCGACGTATTCTTTGTGGAAGATTTCTGGCCGGCCGCCATCACATCCTGGCTGCCATTGAATGTAAACTTGCATTCGTCATTGGCCGGAGTGCCCCAATCCTCAAACGGATACAAACCGCAGATATACAAAGCGCGGTTGTCTGCCGGATAATATTTAGGCGTATCGAAACCCACCGCCGTAGTGCCGTTGTCCGTAAAAGTCATTTTGTCATTGGCATAGGTCGTCGTATAGCTGCCGCTCGTTTCGGACACCAGCACTCTGGCTGTCAGCGAGCCGTTTACGCCTATCGTACCCTCGTACGGCGCACGTGTCATTGTCTCCGCCGCGATGGCGGAAGATGTCAGCTTGATTTCCACATTCTCGTTCGGAACCAATTCAACTACATCACCCTGTGTACAACCTGCCATAGTTACTACGGCAAGAAGCGAAAAGATACTTTTTTTCATAACTGTTTTATGTTAAATGAATACTGATAATTTACTCTACCATTCCCTCACCGTAGCCGTCCATCACCCACGGCGTAACCTTTGCCGAAAGGGCAACCGCCGTATGGTCGCGGAATTTCAGTGTCACCATATAGGAGCGTCCCGCCCTAAAAACCGTTTCGCCGCCCGACGGACGTATCTCTATGCCGGAGCAGTCGCCCCTGCCGTCTGTTTTCAGCGTAAGGCGGAACACGGACTGCTCCGGTTGCAGCATCACCTCGCCCGCCAGAATTTGCGGTGCGTCCGTTGTTCCGGTTATGGCAACGGAAGCTTTCAAAGGAAACCGCACCGCATCTGATGCGGCAGACCAACCGCCCGGTTCCCCCGTTTCCAAATCGAGGGTGGCGGCCGTACTTACTCCGGTCAAGAGCAGCCCGGTAACTTTTACCCCCGCAAACTCTCCCTCGTCATCAATCAGCCGGAAACGGAGTTGCGTCAGTTTATGCTCAAAAATCAATGCGGAAGGAACCTGCCTGCGTGAACCTGTGACCGGATGCGCCCACATCACATCTTCCGCTCCCGTCAGCTTGAAGTGCAGAACGGGAGAATGTCCGGCCACAGCTTCCACATAATTATCTCCGCCCGTACCCACAGGCGCATAGGGATGATATACACAGAACTTCACCCGCTTATTCTCTTCCGGCGGATAGCTATAATCGCCGTCCCAGAAAAGCATGCCCGATGTTGCGTCTATTTTCGTGGTACGCACGTTGTTCATCAAGGGAGCGGCATCCCATTCGGCGGTCAAGGCGGCATACGAAGCGTCCGCACGGTCGGTCACCACGCCGTATACGCCCACACGGTCGCCCACGGCAACCAGTCCGGCAAGGTCGTTCACCGAAGCGCGGGTACGGACATCCGTAGATTTGTCCGCACGGGTTCCCAGCCTGATAAGGCCGTCCGGCAACAATGACTCCCGCTCCGCGCAAGCGCACAGCAGCAGACACACCGCCATTCCTGCAATATTTTTATATACTCCGTTCATAGGCCATCCTTTTTAATGCACCGTTCATCGCTTCCGGGCTCCTACCCAGCCCTCACCGCTTCCTTCCGTCCATCCCTTTACCACAGCGGTAAGAACCGTATTCATCAAGTCGACGCCGATGTTTACTTCTATCGTTTCATCTGCCGGCAGTTCGCCTGCATACAGATTGATGATGTCCGTCAGCGTTTCGTTCATATCCACCGAAGCGCTATATGCCTCGCCGACGGAATTGCGCACCTGCAACTGCAGACGGCAGTCATAAGATGTTCCGCCGTCCGGACAGAGCAATCCCAGCAAACGTATGTCCGCCGAAGCCCTATAAGCCGGGTCGGTATTTCCGGCTTGCGCTTTCGCCCTTGTCAGCGTGACGGTAAATTCCGTCCGTGTGTCGGGAGCGGCCGCCACGCTTTCCGCCGACGGTTCGCCGGAAAGCAGGAAAAGGGCGGGATACACCCCGTTCATTTTGCCGTTCAGCACTTTTGCCTCTTCCATACCCGTCACCTGAAAGTGAAGCACCATCTGCTTCACCAGGCGGCGCGGAACAGGCGTATATTGCACCGTACCCCGCAAGGGAACGTTCACATCATCCACATTCCAGCTATATACATTGCCGGGCTGCGCATCCGAAGTCAGGCGGATTTCGGCGGAATGCCTGTTCTCCAGCCCTGTAAAAGCAACTCCGCGCGCATCCGTATTGTAGGCAAGCAGGCGGTAGCCGCCCACGGGAAGCGTTATCGAAAATTGTCCGGCAGAAGCGGCGACATCCGCACCGTCTCCGGCAACGGCTTTGCCATCCGTCGTATAAAAACGGTAGCAGGCAGAAGACGGACAGGCAAAATCGCTCCACTCGGGCGCAATCGTCACCGTTCCTTCATCGCTGCGATAGTCCAATGCCTTCTCCGTACATGACGGAAAAGCAATGGCCGGAATAATCAGCCAACCAAGCGTTTTTATCTTCATGTCCGAACTCCTTTCCCCGTTTTTACTTCCGGCTGCCGAACCGGTAACTGATACTTATATCCACTCCCGTCACTCCGAAATGATTCTCACGGAAGTTACGGTTGAAATAATAGTAAGGCATTTCCACGTCGTAGGCATTGACGTCCGAAGTGCGATATCCGCCGCGCAAACCGGCTTCGAAGCCCCAATGCGCATCGAGCAGGATGTAGCATCCGACGGACAACCCGCCTTCCCAATAAGTGCCCGTACAGTTGGCAGTGCTTCCGGCTATACGGCCGCTGTCGGCGCTACGGTTATCAAAATCGCCCATTTGTCCGTAAACGCCCACGTAGCACCAGCGATAACGGCCGTCACCGTTCAACCAGAAACGGGGCTCGAGGCTGTATCCCGATATTCCCCAATGGCATTTACCGCCATCGTAGTCCCAATCCGCATAAGCGGCGGAAGCCACTGCCGACCAGCGGCGCGCGAAGAAGAACTCCGCCGACAGATTGGGAGTAAATGCGGTATAATCGAAATCGGGCGTCATACCCGCCCAGGTATATAAGTTCGTTTTTACGGAAACCAACGGCAACAGCATATTGCGCTGTTTGCGTGCAGTGCGCTGTGCCTGCCGTTCGGCCAGCCATTTCTCACGGAAACGTTGCTCTTTCAGCCGTTCCGCTTCTTCCCGGCGGAGCTGTTCCTCTTCCCGGCGTGCCTGTCCGGCACGTTCTTCTTCCATACGTATTTGCTCGGCCCACTGTCGTTTTTCCGCTTCCAGTCTCCTGAGTTCCGCCAAACGAAGTTCGTCGGCCTCGGCGGCAGCCCGTTCGCCTGCAAGTATTTCCTGAAATTCCGCATCCGTCAACTTCCGCCGGTAACGTTCCTCGATGATGCGGTGCAGGTCGTATTCCACCCTGATTTCAACCCGCCGGAGCAATGGAAAAAGCTCCGCCAGCATAAGGTTGTAAGGCACTCCGCCCTGCAAGTCCATCAGCTTCTTTTCGCGTCCTTTGAAGATGTCCGTATTATCGATGACAGCCAGCACTTCCGTACGTCCGGGCAATGTGGAAGCCTCCACCAGTTCGCGCAGCCTCTCCCAGTCCTCACCTACATAATGCACTTCCACCGGATAGCGTCTCGCCAGCCCGTACACGCTGTTCAGATAGTTTCTGAACCCGTTGGCACGGTCGTGCGCCAGCTTCTCGTTGGCAGCATAACTGCCTTCTATGGAGCAATAGCCGGTCAGGGTAATCCGCCGGACGTAAATCAGCGTATCGGCAAACGAGGAGCGCATGAATTTATCCAGCTTCTCCAGTTCTCCTGCATTGCCGCCGTAGTCTTTCCGTATCTGCCATCCCCCTTGCGGATAAGAGAAATAGCAGTTCAGGCCGGCCGTCCCTTCTTTGATAACGCGCCTGTACGTCGAGTCCCGATAGAGTTTATCGGGGCCCAACGTGTCGGGGGGCAAAATCACCTCTGCGTACAAGCAATCCGGAAGGATACATGTAAAAAGCAGCAGTAGTATCGTTTTTATCTTCATATAGTCTTGTTTTTCAAGTATTCATTACGGTCTGTTCCGGTTACGGCATTTCCGTTTCCTGCTCGCCCATATCCACATTCGTATCCATATCTACCGTTATATCCACGTTGTTGCCCCCTTTATCGGGCTTGGGCGGACAATCGTCCGGACTGTCGGGAATACATCCTCCAAGCAGTCCTGCCAATACGCAGAGTACAACTGTTTTTTTCAGTGTTCCCATATTCTTCCTGTTTTTAGTTCAGTTCCACTTCCTGCACAATTTTCAGCGTCCAGTCGTCCACGTTCACCGTCAGTTCAAGACTGGAAGGCACTACTTCCGTACCGGGTGTGGGTTCTCCGTCGCCCTTGATAACCGCCTTGATGCGATAGTCGCGGTTGCGTACGATAGTGCCGTCGCCCACCCCGTTTTGCACGGCCGAGCCCGAAGGGGTGATAACCGTACCTGTCTGCGAGCGGTTCACCACGATAGGATAATACACATATACCGGAGCTTTAGGCCCCGTACTGCCGTCCGGGTCGAAAGAGCCGGAAAGCACCAGTTTGGTACGGTTGGCGGCATCGTTGTTGGCAAAGGCATAGAACCAATAGGGTACGGTATATTCATCCGAGGTTATCGGAATCCCTTCGGAAGGGGTAACATCATTCAGCAGAAAGCCCGCCCCCTCAGTCCACAGGAAAGAGCCGTCGGGCTGCTCGCTCGTCGTACCGCCGTGCAGCCACGTAGGCTTGGCAGGCATGGTTTGGGTTATGTCGCCGGGCGAAACGCGGGAAGCTTCCAGCGCATTGCACAGAAAAATGCGGTCTAATGTAAATGTGGCATCGGCATAGTTCAGGCTGAATGCGCTGCGGATGCTCGCAATGGAGATACGCGCCACCAGACGGGACAGATTGACGGACACGGAAACCGACTTCCCGGTTTCCAGCACCACCGGACGCTCGCTGATGCCGGACATGGGCAAGAGGTCGGATGCCTGCTGTCCGTTGCGCACAGTCTGCACCAGACTGACATTTTTCCCTACAAATTCGTTTTTGGTCTGTACGCCGGCAAACGTTCCTTCGGGGGCGTTTGCCACCACAATCACGTCGCAAGTGCCGGGTGAGCACAAGATACCCTCTACCGCAAGCGTCCCGGTAGTGCCGTCGGCTTCGATAGCGGGCTCTGCAATGGTATTCACCGACCCGTCGGCATAAAACAGTCCTATCGTCAGCCGATGAACGGTAGCCTCATTTTCGGGCAGGGCGGCGGCAGTGGCGCGAGTCTTTGCGGCGTTCGTACCGGATATGCTCAAGCGGAGCAAAGCTGTCTTTGCCGTATTCCCGCCTATGCTTTCGGCCTCGCCGCCGCACGAGGAAGCCAAGGCTGCGAATGCCAAGGCATACAGCCAGCAGATAATACATATACCTACAATCCTTAAAGTTTTCTTATACTTCAAAACCATGATTCCTGACATATATTTATATATTAAAGTAACGGATGTATGTTCATCTTGCCTTTTCGGTTCAATACAGGTTTCTCCTGCTCCTCAGTTCTTCCAGAACTTCGCTTGCGCGCTCTACCCCTGCCGCTACGGCCATTTCCAGATAAAGTTCCGCTTTCTCGCGGTTGCCTTCGAGCATACAGAGCACGCCCATATTGTTGAAAGCGGACGGACGGGTGGAAAAACGTGAAAGATACCTGCGCGCCTTACGCGTATCGCGCTTGCTCAAAGCCACGGCAGCGGCATTGATGTTGGTTTCCGGACAATCGGGAAACAGACGGGCGGCAAGGTCGTAAATATCGTTGAACTCGGCGGAACCTGGGGTATAGCTGTTGGCAAGGGCAAACAGGCATTCCGGCGTGATACATCCGTCACCGTTGGCCGGCAGGCGGAACTCGGCGTTTTCAAGGGAAGCGGGTATAAAATTGACCCATGACAGGCAGCGCACATCCACGTTTTTCTCCAAGCCCGGAACTTCCACCTCGGGCAGCAGGATGCCCGAAGCAATCCTATCGTCGTACATTCCCGCTTCCTTACCGTTGCATCCGCATTCTTCGGTGTGCAGCATGAGGTCTGCCTGCACCATCCACTCCCTGAACGGAATAGCCACTTTATATGTGAAACGGCGGGATGCCTTACGGTCGTTTTTCAGTACCACCGAGGGAACGGGATTCTTACCGTTGCGCGTTTCGGACGCTCCACCCAATACACGGGTACGCTCGTACACTTTCTGTTTTTCCGCACCGTTAATAAGAATAGACGGCAAATCGAACGACTGCTCTCCCGCCAGCAAAAAAGGTGTCAGCGTAAGCGATTCATCCGAAGGCATTTGCAAACCTTCATAGTTGACATCCATCTGTATATGCAACTGATTGCCCGAAAGGGAGAAACTCCGGCGGGTTATCTGTATCTGCCCCATATAAGCCTCTTGACCGCATAACGTGAGCAAGGGCAACAACAGCAGCAATACGCTGCAAAATGTTTTTCGATTCATCTATTCAATTATTAATTGTAACTTACGTTTTTACTTAATCATATATACGATGGATACGGCAGCCTTTGTAGGGCCGTAATATCCCTTGTTTTTCACATCCCGCTGCTTGTTGCCGCAATGGCCGCAACGATAGCGGTCGCTGCGGAGAAAGGCCGCCCCTACTCCCAAAGCGGCTTCCATGCCCCAATGCGGAGAAAGCACCCAATGATATCCATACGAAATGCCTGCGCCCAAAAACCAACCTTCGTAACGCGCCTCGCGCGCTCCTTTCAGAATATGGAAAGGCAGATGCACTCCGCCTACATTGAAACGTCCGCCCAAAGCGTGGACACCCAGAAAATGACCTGCAAAAGGAGTACACAGCCAGCGACGGGCTTCGGGTTGCAAAATCCAGTGTTTCCAACGACGGTTATCACGGGGAGCAAACGGCTGATAATGTGCCGCAAAGTCCAGTGTCCACCGGGGAGAAACAAGAAGTTCCGCTTCTATATTCGGGGAAGCCAGAGCATCGGCTAAGAGATTGCTTTTCACTGCCAGACGTTGCGCAAATGCTCCGGAAGCGGACAGGATGCTCAACATTCCGGATATTATCAGTATGTATAGGTTTTTACTCATTTGCTCCAATCTTTATAAATCCAGTAGGTTCACATCGCGCAACATGGTGCACAGCATCTGGTTAATAACACCCAGCTTTGACGCTCCCATGCCGTAATGAAAATGCTTATAGATACGGTCTTCATCGGCGCTGGGAACAACCGGGTTAATTCCTTCACCGATAGCTATCAGTAGTTGAAACAGAGATATTTCCGATAATTCCTTGCATAATCTATATGATTGAACCACATCCGGTTGTTCTTCGGGTAACAGACGTATGAAACCGGCATTCCGCAACTGTCCCAGAATAGCTGTACACGAAGGATTACAAGCATGTTCAGCCCCCTTGTCCGAGTAAGAGCGAGTATCGTAGTACGCTATCTCATGGAGTATACCTATTGCTTTCTGTGTTTTGTCTGTCAACATTTTTATTTCATTTATCATAAAAGATATACCGTTACTTCATAAGTAACAGATAGATACATAACAATATTTATATTGTCATGTCGAAACACAAAAAGACATAGTTATTTATGTGTACATAATAGGGTGTTATCTACACTGTCTCCGTTCACTTTTCAGCCTAAGAAAAGTGCGGGGATGCTATGTGCCATAATCTCCATAGTTAAGAAAGATAAAAGCTGAGTTCTGGCTTATCACTCAAAATACATAGCAAAAAGTGAAAAAATATAAGATTTTCTTTGGTTTTTAAGTATTATGTATAATTTTGCGGGCATCTATGATTCCATTACTTATGAAGTAACTAAGATATATAGTATTGATTATCAGTCGTAATTTGTTTATTTGCTTTGTTTGTTATTTTTTAAATATATAATTTATTATTACTCTGTTAGCCTTTTCGATTTCGTCATTATCGAACTGCTTCAAGTAACCTTCCGTAGTAGAGATTGAGGCATGCCCCAATGCCTCTGAAATCACTTCCACAGATATTCCGCGAGATTTCGCGATAGTAGCCCAGCTGTGACGCGCGGTGTAGGAAGACAATCTCTTTCCCAACCGACAGGCTCGTGAGAGCCGGTATAGCTGTAAGTTCAGCATGCGCAACGCCTGTTGATAATCTTTATACGCCTCTTTACCGGAAAGCCTGCCATTCAGGATATTCAATAAATAAGGCGAAAACGGATCATCGCTGGCATAACGCCGTAAGAGTTTCATGGCCGCCGCATCGACTGCTATCGAAAGCGGCATCCCCGTTTTATGACGACGAATCGTGAGATAGCCGTTCCGCAAATCTACCTTGCGCAAGTGTGCCAAATCGACGAAAGGTATGCCATGAAAACGCAGCATCAGCTCCAGGCAGGCACGTGCCCAGTCGAGGTCGCGTAAAGTACAGGGTGCAGCAGTTTCGCTTTCGGACGGAAGATTATCATTCTCTGTATCAACTCTTTCCAGCAGCGCCAACCGTATTTCCTCTTTCTTCAAAGCCCTCTGATGATTGGTATGCCGCCCGGTAAACACATTTTTAAACTGTCGGGGGATATAGGGGGCCAGCCCCATATCCACCGCCCGGTTGTATACCGCCCGAAGCATACGCATATACGTGGAAATCGTGTTCCACATCAATGCCTGCCTCAGCAAGTGCTCCTGATAGTGTCCCAACCAAACAGGGTTCAATTCTTCAATGCGCAAAGAGTATCCGCCATATCCCATCGCCGACTGCAATGCACAATAATACACATGGGCAGTACTGTAACGTCCCTGCCGTTCCATATCCGTTATCACGGATAACATAAAATCATAAAATTCACCTTTGTCCATATTTCTGTTTATTTTTACATTATAATTAGTTTATTGACCCTCAGTCAACAACAAACCTTAGACAATGTTTCATTACATATATAGCTAATTACATATCTTTATAATTATGATATAAACTATTAATTTGTCCTACTTTTGCACCTGAAGTATTAAAGGCTCTTTTTTCCTCGGTGAGGAACGGGTGGTTCCTCGGTGGAAAGCCCCCTGTTCTTCGGTGAGGAACGAACCATCGGACACCGACCTATCATCGAAAGCCATTAACCGGCTACCATTCAATGTTTTACCGGAACCGTTCAGAATGAACTTCAACCGCATACGGTTTCGGACTCCTTTCACAGGAGCGCAAACATAAAAATCACTATTAAAAAATTAAAACATTGAAAACCAATGATGACCATCTGTGTGAATGTAGAACCGTATCTGGCACACTACATGTACGCCCGCTACGCCAACTGTATTCGTGAAGGCGCCATAAAGTTAAGCCACCAAACCAATCTTTATCACATTTTACTCGAACTTACCGCTCCCCGACCTCAAAATATTTCTTGGCGCGACATCGGAAACCTCACTTTTGCCCTACCCGTACCCGACATCGGCAAAGATCCGCGTACCTACAACTACCTGAGCGGCGAAAGCATCCGCCTGCTTTCCGTGAAGATAAACCGCCAGATGAGACGGGAAATGATAGAATATATGCTCAACGAGAAATTTGAACACGGCATCATGTACAAACATTCCCTCATCCGCTTCATCACCGATTATGACATGGACGAGTTAGTCAACGAAGATACCCTGATGAAACATTTCCAACTGTGGCGAAAGAAGGAGAAACTGGAAAGAAAAAAAGAAAGGGGAATATAGGCATACCGCCGGATTTCATGATAAAATGTCTATCTTTGCCACATCATAGCAGTGGTATGGCAACAGACACCTATTCAACAGAAAGCAAAGAATACGAAAACTCCCTCGACACATCATATAAGAAAGGGAAGGGTATTTATTACACCGACATGGAACTGTCTTCAAGAATCATCAAATTCCTGGAGATTCCTTGCGGCGCCTATATACTGGACCCTTGTTGCGGAACGGGAAACTTTATCGTATCGGCACGGAACTCAGGCCATGAAAATGTGTATGGTTCCGACATCGACGCAAACGCGATAGCTCTCTGCCAAAGGAAAAGCGGCATAAAGAACATCACCGTGCTGGATACTTTAGCGAACAACGGCAAGGATATCCTACGAGAGCTGCATTTAAAATCTCCCGTAGATTATGTGATAGGAAATCCGCCTTATGTGCCTATCAACAAGGACATCACCATAGACACTCCCGACCGACCGTTCCTGAAAAGCGTAAAAGAATCGGGCAGTAACTTATTTATTGCCGCCATATACAGGGCTTTTGAACTGGCCTGTCCGGACGGCGTGATTTCATACATCATCCCCAAAAATTTCCTGCATGTTGCCTCATACAGCAAGCTGAGGAAGCTGATATTGAGTGAAAAGACCATATTGTCGATTATCGACATCGGCGTGTATTTTAAAAGCGTAAGGGGGGAACAAATAATCATTACCCTGAAAAACAGCCACGTCCCCAACCACAATATCCGCATCTACGGCTACGGCAACAATGAATTCATCAAGCGTCTGGAAGTTCCGCAGAGCTTTTACGACAACGAGATTCTATTATTTGAGAATGAAACGGATTTCCGCATATATAAGCGGTTAGAATCCTCGTATAAGAAGTTAGGCGATATCTGTACAGGCTATGTGGGCAGGGGCAAATCCAAATCTCCATCCGCCGTCACAGGAAAGGACATCCGGAAGTTCTCCCTAAAGAATGCCCCCGTCCCCCAGAAAGGTGACCGGGTGTTTATTCAGAATATTTACAGCGCCGAGGCGGGTATCATCGCCAGCTTTGCAGGAAACTTAGAGGCCTCTGAAACCGTCACTGTAATTACAGACCGCGACGAAAACATGTGTCGGTACATTCTGGGCATTTTACATTCCAGACTATGCAACTATTTCCTATTGAAATTCTGCTACAACAATTCAAAACTCACCATGCATACCGATGCCAAATATCTTAAAAAGTTGCCGTTCATTATTAACAGCCGTACTTTTGATAAGATAGTAAGCATCGTAAAGCTACTTGAACAGACCCGATATATGAGTGATGAATGGTTTGAAGCCGTGGAGTCGTTAAATGATGTAGTTTATGAGACATACGATATAGGCAGGGCGGAAAGCGGGTATATAGATGCTCAAATGAGAGGGGTACAATCCGGGAAGTGGGATTATAATAGACAGAAATAGCGGAGAGACGTAGTTATATACATTTTCCGTCGAATACCCTTATTATTCAAGATTACACTCTCTTTGTAACGATTTAACAACTAAATTATAACTATTCCGTCACTCACAAACTTTCATTTTCCACAGCCATAAAACTAACTTCTGACAAGTTATAGTCGGAGAAAGATATATTTTTAAACAAACATGTTAATAAACACCCAGCAAATATATTGTTAGGTATTTTTTGTGATTAACTTTGCGATATGAATCACAGTAACGTATACATTTAAAGTTATATTAGCCAGAAACTACTTATGAATACAAAGTTTAACGATTTTCAGACCTCTGCATTAGGATTTACAAAAAGTCCTCTAGGTATAATAGCTTTATTTATTGTTTTAATATATGGATTTGCAACATTGGCTGCTACATTTGGAGATAATTTTAAAGATTCCATTGTATTATTAGTCTATTTTTTAATATTATTCCCTGTGATTGTTTTTGTAGGATTTCTATGGCTTGTATCAAAACATCATGATAAAATCTATGGCCCTTCTGATTTCAAGAATGAGGACAATTTTTTTAAAATGAGAATGTCATCGGTTGCATCCTTAGCGGTTGCGTCCGCAAAACAATTTGAAAAGACGCAAAAAGATGGGGATATCCAAGAACAACTTGATTCTATAATTGAAACAGTATCTAAAACATCTTCTAATAAAGAACAAAACTCTACAAATGAGTGGAATAACAGAATTTTATGGGTGGATGACAGACCAGAGAATAATGTATATGAAAGACATGCTTTTGAAGCACAAGGACTTAGTTTTAGTCTGGCTCTATCAACAAAAGAGGCATTAGAAATTCTAAAAAATAATAAGTATGCCGTAATTATCTCCGATATGAAAAGAAAAGAAAGTGACAAAGAAGGCTATATCCTACTTGATGAAATTAGGAAAATGAAAAATGAAATACCTTTCTTCATATATACGAACTCTAATTCACCCACACATAAAGAACTTGCCAAAGAAAAAGGGGCACAAGGCAGTACCAATAATGCTCAAGAATTATTTGAAATGGTCATGCGTACTATAAACAGGTTATAAATATTCATGTACAATAAATACAACTGTTCTTATCGTCAATACAACCTTGTACAAACACCCCATGCCTTTGTAGTCTTTCAAGAAGTGGTTGCAATGATTGTAATCATAATCATTGCAAATATGATAATTGCACTAATAATCATTTCTGCCGTACAACCCGAATTTGATTCAAGTGATGGTGATGTTTTTCCATCGATACTATCAATTATATGTAAGTTTTCCACTCCTAATAGCTGACATAGTTTGTCTGCAGTAATTGAAACTAAATTCTCCGGCATCTGCATGCCTATTTTCTCATAGAAAGGAGTATATTTATCCTTTTTCTTTTTTAAGATAGTTTCCAAAGAATATATATAATTGGTTTGATTTTGTGCAGCATCAATAATTTCTTCGTTAAAATGTGAATTAAGATATTCATAAGCTCCATTTCTATTTTCATTTAATAAAAATTTTGCTATCTCAACGGCTAACACTTCTTCAGTAGTTATATGCGCTAATCTTTTCTCGACTTCCTCACGCTGTCTGCGAAGATTGTCCGCTATCCCTCTCATCATCGAGTTTCCTGCAACATACCCCATTCCAGCATTTAACAAATCTTCATTATCCATATGTATACTTGTTAGAATTTACTTATTCACGATTGTGTCTGCTATACCCCTTTGGCACACAACGTAACAAAAGTAAGAAATATTTCACAATAACAACACCCGACTTTACACTTAAGAATGTAAAGCCGGGTGTTGTTATTGTGAAATATACTTTTTAATATCTATTGCGGAGAGACGGGGATTCGAACCCCGGATACCCTTTTGGGGTATACACGCTTTCCAGGCGTGCCTCTTCAACCACTCGAGCACCTCTCCTTTTCGGGGCGCAAAAGTAGAGGAAGTTTTCGAATTTACCAAATGTTTGGCATAAATAATCAGCCGAAATATATTATATTCGACCAAACTCAAGTAAAAAGCGAAAAAAGCTTCGATAATCAAATTTAATTATTACTTTTGCAGTACCACTTATGTACGATAAATGCGATATACGCAACGGGAAGGCATTAAGCCCTCGACGGTGCGTTTATCGCATTTATTGTTAGTACATGAGTGGTGTCAATATTAACAAGTCGGGGGCTTTTTTAGTTCCCTTTCTTATTATGCATTTATCTTTTTTTAGATACTTGTATAGCCCTCTTAAAAGGCTATTATAAATTTTGTCGTTTTCCCGTCTTACTTGTGAAAGCAGGACGGGATTTTTTAACCGCCCCTGAACAAAGCGCACCGACAGCCCGTTTATATAACAGAAAACGACAAATATCCCTCATTTTTAATTCCATATTTACTTGTCCTGCCCAGGGCAAACCGAGTTAAATAAACCGCCCCGGTCTGAAAATGAAACGTGAACCTGAACCATTAGTTAAAATAAACAATATTATTATGAGTAAAATAGAAATCAGAAACCTATACCTAATTTTCGGAAAAGAAAAACATAAAGCGGAGAAAATGCTGAAAGAGGGCAAAACCAAAGAGGAAATATTAAAGGCAACCGGATGTACAGTCGCCGTAAAGGATGCCAATCTCTCTATCAACGAAGGTGAAATATTCGTAATCATGGGACTGTCCGGCAGCGGGAAATCAACTTTACTACGCTGTATAAACCGCCTGATACGCCCTACCTCAGGAGAAATCATAATCAACGAAACAGACATCTCAAAGGCTTCCAAACAGGAGTTACTGCAAATACGCAGAAAAGAGCTCGCTATGGTATTCCAACATTTCGGATTGCTGCCCCACCGCTCCGTACTGCACAACATCGCTTTCGGGCTGGAACTGCAAGGAGTGAAAAAGGGAGAACGTGAGAAGAAAGCCATGGAATGTATGCAACAGGTAGGGCTGAAAGGCTATGAAAGCCAAATGGTAGGACAACTTTCCGGCGGTATGCAGCAACGTGTGGGACTGGCACGTGCCCTTGCCAATAATCCGGAAGTATTGCTGATGGACGAAGCTTTTTCCGCCCTCGACCCGCTGATACGCGTACAGATGCAGGATGAACTGCTGACTTTACAGTCGAAAATGAAAAAGACAATTGTCTTTATCACCCACGACTTGAATGAGGCCATCAAGCTGGGTGACCGCATCGCCATTATGAAAGACGGCGAAATCGTACAGACAGGCACTTCGGAAGAGATATTGACCGAACCCGCCAATGCTTATGTGGAGCGTTTCGTAGAAAATGTAGACCGTTCCAAGATTATCACCGCAAGTTCCATCATGGTAGACAAACCGCTCGTAGCGCGACTGAAGAAAGAAGGGCCGGAAGTGTTGATTCGTAAAATGCGTGAACGCAATCTGACCGTACTGCCTGTGGTAGATGCCGGCAATATCCTGATTGGCGAGGTCAGACTGAACGACCTGATAAAACTGCGAAAGGAGCAAATCCGCTCGATAGACACCGTTGTGCGCCATGAAGTGCACTCCGTACTGAGCGATGCCATACTTGAGGATATCCTTCCGCTGATGACGCGCACCAACTCACCTATCTGGGTAGTGAACGAGAACCGGGAATTCCAGGGAGTGGTTCCACTGTCATCACTTATCATCGAAGTAACCGGAAAGAACAAGGAAGAAATCAATGAAATCATTCAAAACGCAATAGAATTATGATAAATATAGGACAATATATAGAAACGGCCATCAACTGGCTTACAAATAACTTCGCTACATTCTTTGACACTCTGAGCATCGGTATCGGCAGCTTTATAGACAGCTTTCAGCATGTGCTGTACGGGATTCCCTTTTATATCACCATTGCCGTACTGGCAATTCTTGCCTGGATGAAATCGGGTAAGGGTACGGCAGTATTTACCGTGCTGGGACTGCTGCTGATTTACGGAATGGGCTTCTGGGAAGAGACCATGCAGACTTTGGCGCTCGTACTATCATCCACCTGTCTCGCACTGCTGCTGGGAGTGCCGCTGGGTATCTGGACTGCCAACAGCAACCGATGCAATAAAATCATGCGTCCGATATTGGACTTCATGCAAACCATGCCAGCCTTTGTGTATCTGATTCCGGCAGTACTGTTCTTCGGACTGGGCACTGTACCGGGAGCATTTGCAACCGTCATTTTTGCCATGCCACCGGTAGTACGACTGACCGGGCTCGGTATCCGTCAGGTTCCGAAAAACGTAGTGGAAGCGTCCCGCTCTTTCGGTGCCACCCCTTGGCAGTTACTCTATAAAGTACAGCTACCGCTGGCATTGCCAACCATAATGACGGGAATAAACCAAACAATCATGATGTCTCTGTCCATGGTAGTGATTGCCGCAATGATTTCGGCCGGCGGTCTGGGAGAAGTCGTCCTGAAAGGAATCACCCAGATGAAAATAGGACTTGGCTTTGAAGGCGGTATAGCCGTTGTCATACTGGCTATCGTACTGGACCGCATCACGCAGGGTATGGCGCAAGGTAAAAAGAAAAAACAATAGAACAGGAAAGGAATAAGGAATATGAACAGACTGAAAACAACAGCCGTACTGTTACTGGCAGCTTTGCTGGCAACAGCCTGCGGCAACCTCAACAACGATAAGAAAATCAGCATAGCCTACGCCAACTGGTCGGAAGGTATCGCAATGTCTCATCTGGCCAAAGTGATACTGGAAGAACACGGCTACGACGTACGAATGCTGAACGCAGATTTAGCCCCTATCTTCGCTTCATTATCGCGTAAAAAAGCGGACGTATTTATGGATGTATGGATGCCGGTAACCATGCATGATTATATGGAGCAATACGGCGACAAACTGGAAATCATCAGCGATGTATACGACAATGCACGCATCGGACTGGTAGTCCCGGAATACGTCACTATCCAATCTATCGAAGAATTAAACGGGTATAAGGATAAATTCTCCGGAAAAATTATCGGCATCGATGCAGGAGCCGGAATTATGAAAACAACCGAAAAGGCACTGGACGGCTACGGGCTGAACTACAAACTGATGACCGCAAGCGCTCCCGCCATGACCACCTCGCTGGGAAAGGCTATTCAGAAGAAAGAATGGGTGGTAGTAACCGGCTGGACTCCGCACTGGATGTTCGGACGTTATAAACTGAAAGTACTGGACGACCCCAAACAGATATATGGCAAAGCGGAATCCATCCACACCGTAACTTGGAAAGGCTTTAGTGAGAAGGAGCCGTTTGTTACCGAACTTTTACGAAATATCCGGCTGAATGACGAACAAATCAGTTCGCTGATGACCGCTGTGGAAGAAACACGGAAAACGGAAACCTATGCCGCCCGTCAGTGGATGAAAGAACATCAAGCATTGGTAGACAGCTGGATTCCGGCACAATAAAAGATACAAATTCCCTATACGTCCGGCAAATTTTCGTCACCGGAAGTATAGGGAACATTATGCTATGGTCGGAGCTGCTCTTAGCCGAAATTAAACGTATAAGCGTTCTTTCGCTGCAACTCGATAGTTCCATTCTTTCGCTCTATGCTGATCTGGTCTTCTCTTGCCAGCCAACCTGCTGCCAACGCTGTGCTCTCCACGCTTAAATTCAGCTTCTCGGCAAGCTCAACGATTGAAATCTCAGTTACTTCATTTAGTGCCTGCCAAACTTTTCCGGCATTGACACCTACAATTTTCTTGTCCATAAAGGTTATTAATAAAAACGGTTAGTAGTAATAATGGTTAGTTTAAGTATATTCATAACAGGTAACTGCCACTCTATTGTAAAGAGAATACCGTATCAGAGAGGTTCAAATCCCGAAAAGACTTTCCGGGAAGAAAACAGGAACAGCGACACACGTGTTTATCATATTGCAAAACATTTATGGCTTGTGCCCTATGTGCAAACCAATTAACATAAAAAGCGTAAGGGCATTAGCTTCTTATAGAGCACAAAGTCTTGATATCCCTTTATACAGAAGTTCGGCTAAACGCTTTTTTCCTAAAATGCAAAAAACACTGCCACTCGATTGCGACTATACAAACATACAAATAATTTTAAAAATACAAGCACAATCAACTGTTTATCTTTATGAGTAACGATAAAAACAGATATTTAGGACATTATTATTACAAATACATCGTAGTATTTCCATGTATATCCGATATTTACGGGAATTGTGAGTTGGAATGGTACAATATAAATGTGACATAGTTAGGACAAACAGCAAGGGGGTACATCATCTTTTTTCAGAAGATATTAGCGGGGAATGTCCTACCGTTGACAGGACGCATTATAATTCTTTTCCAACAACGATTTAATTTTAAAAGAGGATACACCTATAACAGTACAAACTATCCTCTTTTAATCCCGTAGCATAAAAAACAGATATATAAGTTTCTATATTTCAACCTTTTACCATTTTACACTTATAGCCGACTAAATACAACAAAATACCTTAGTACCTCTCTTGCTTTTTCCGAAAAAATTCTATAGTCTTTTTACAAACAGCTACCGCTCCTATTCTTTCTTTTTGCGGCATATCCACTACTACTCTTTGTTTATCATAGTTAATTACTATCTGTTTTACAGTTTTATCCATACGCGCATCAGCTACAGAAAAAATTATTTCTCCTTCCTCCTGTTCTATGAGCAAAGTACAAGGTTCAGATACTGTAATCTCTTTTTTCTCTATCTTTATATTTTCACCAGCACAATAGAATGAAGCAGCTATAATCTTTGAATCCATTGAAGCAACGGCTTGCACTAAAGTATCATTTCTTAACACAGTAAACGGCATTTTATTATTAGGTACCCCCTCACCACAATAAACAGCATAGCCATAATTGCCATTCTGAACACTCCTGCCATGATCTAACCACAATCTAAAAATGGCAGCACTATCCGGTAAATTACTTTTCCCTTTATTCGTCAGATTTCTCTTCAACCAATCATTAGGTTTTATCTCTATACTATAAGAAGCTATCGGCGAATATTGAGGCAACAAAGTATAAGCAAATCCGTTATTTTGTATCATCCAAAGAGGTTTGCGTTTACAATCAAGCAGACCTTGTTTTTCGACCAAATTCAACCGTTTTTTTCCATCAAACAAAAAGACTTCATTCTGTAAAGCCGTCTGTTCTATGGTAGTACGAATATTCCCTTCCAATTCAGGACGTAAATTAGTGACACCGGCTCCTAAAGCCACCATATAATCTCCCAAGAAAAAATAAGACTTATAAGCCTTTATCCCAAAAGCAGTAGGATTGATTTCCGGCACGTCTTTTTCTTTAGAGGTGGCATTCATTTTCTCAAAAATGAATGCAGCCACTCCATTTCCCTTTCCACTAGTAGCGCCCGCTGCAAAATTATATTTACTGCAAAATCCTCGCCAATTGGTTATCGGCTTTAACCGTTCCATTCCTTCACGAGCAGTTATACCGGGCAAGGCAGTGAAATCCATCGCACCTATTATTTTACGGTGTTCATCGCCATTACGTTGCATCAATGTTACACCGTCATTGGTGAATATATTAAATTCATCAGCAAAATTACTTGCACTCTCCAATCCATCACAACGCACAGAAGCCATATTGACCATAATATGGTATCGAGGAGTTTTTTTGATAAAATCATCATTATTGAAGAACCAGCGGCATCCATGATACATCCCGGCCGGATAATTTGCCATACAAATACTTTCTCTACCCGCTTCCCGTAACAATGTCTTTAATTCCTGTTGCTCTTCTTGCGTGAAAGAATCACTCCAATCATTTATAGTGGCTTTCAACATGTTATAATAAGGTATAAGTTGGTGCTGTTTATCATAATAAACCATAGAATACCGATCTAAACAAGGGGGAATATAACCTTTGTAATAATAAAAATTACTACCCCTATAAAAATTAAGCAATGCTAACGCATTATCACGAGTCAAAACTGTGGCCCAAGGTGTCCCTCTCAGAACTTTCAATATATTTAGAGCACTGGAAGCACCATGTATGGGGTATCCCCACACCAATGCCTGCATTCCATGTCCCCATCCCGCGCCATCAGCCGTAAATCCTTCGTTCCAAAAAGCCTCCGTATAGGTATTTTGAGATACATAACTCAAACTTTTCTGAGCTACTTCCGCCACAACATCCACCATTGGTATGGAGTCCATCAACACTGCAGTTTCCAGTAATGGACGATAAGCAAGAGCATTTCCACCTACCCACCAAACATGATGCCTAAAACGTTCCACACTGACTACATTACAATCCGTAGCATCATTACGTAAAGGCTGTGTCCATGATTGCATTGCCAGCCGCCTCAATATATCATGCGCTTCTTTCTCCAATACCGTCACTTCGCATCCACTCTCAATTTGTTCCATACATTTCCACAAATTAAAATAGACTTTACAAGCCGCCTTAGGAATAGCAAAACAAGAAGCATGAAAACGATCATTAGGTTGCCGTTTCAATTCAATGGTACCATAATGCAGTATGGCTTTCCAATAACGTTCAGGTATCTCCACTCCACTCTTCCGGAAATAAGCGGCCAAATCACCAAGTCGTCCCCATATATCCGTCAGATAGAATCCTAATTTCTGCTGGTCATCAAATGAAACTTTCTCCAACAGTTTCTTAGCCACTATCTCCTGCTCATAATCCACTCTATCCACAAAAGCACCTGACGTATCCAATTTATCCAAATACTCCACACACGAAGTTTGATGATATGATTTGTCTATATGCTCTATATAATAGGTACGTAATCTCTGCATAGCCTCTTCTTTGGAAGCCTGCGCAGTCGTGACCTGGAATAATAGTATCCAAAGAATACTTTTATATAAAATCTTCATAAACATCTACTATTACTATAAAAAATGTGACGAATAGTATCGAGGGCTATTCGTCACATATTCCTGAAAACATCTTTTTACCTTAAATTAATAACCCTATCAAATCAATCAAAATTTAGATTTAAAGTATAGTATATCCCACATCATTTCTTCAGTTCGATTTCCCAAATAGAAGGACCCCAAGTTTTATCCGCACGTTCGAGAATTACCAAACGGAAATAACGAGAAGTCACAGCAGGAAAACTTTGTTCAAACCCTTGACCAATCTTGGTTCCTTCGTAAGCGACTTTCCACTCTTCACCCACCTTATACTGGATTTGGAAACGAGTGATGCGACTCTGATACTCTTCAATGGCTACTTTTGAGAAGGTCATTTCCTTTCTGTAATCCATTTCCAGCCACATGTCCTTAAAGTCCGTATAGTCCTGAGTCGCCCAACGAGTTTCCATATCACCGTCGCAAGCCAACTCACCGGGATAATCTTCATTGTACTGATTGAAAGCTGTTACTTTCGGAGCTTGTGCATTTGCCACACTTACCATACCAAGGCAGAAAATTGCCATTAACATAATCTTTTTCATAACGTTACTTTTTTAATGATTAATAAATATATTGGTTAAAAACACTATTCTTACTCTAAATTGTACCATCATCCTCTTCTTGGACAGGTTCCACTACTTTGATTTTCAGTTCTTTTATCTGTTCCTTATATCCCCAAGCATTGGCATTACGCGCAACAAAAGTTACAGTATACTCACCCGGTTCATTATAAATATATGTATAGTTCTTCAAGTCAAATGAAGCATTCTTGATAGAAACTCCCTCATCGGGACTCACAGCCGATGGTGTCATTCTTTGACTGATCGCCCATACATATGTACCTTGAGCTGATGACTTACGTCCATTAATTGTGACCTTCTGATCATCCACCACCGTCACTGTAGGATTATTCGTTTCGTTATCATTGGTGTGAATACGACAAAAGCCAAATCCAAAATCCTCTTTTGGATTATCCCGTTCCAACGTCTTTCCATCTATAGTCTGCACCAATCTCGGATAAAAGAAAACATCCGGATGAGCTCCGACCCCATTTTCATCCAATAGGGGATCCAAAGGCGGCAGTTCATACCTGAGAGCAACAAAAAACGGCTTATTACCATAATCGGTAAGGTCCACATTTACATTTTCCACTTTACCATGTTGATAACCTGCAGCATCCATATTCAGGAGAGGAACTTTCAGTCCACCATCCATATCAGTCCATGTAGCGCTCTCAATGTTGACTTGCTCCATCACTCCGTCAAAATCTTCCGAAAGATACACTTTCACCGCATTGCGAAATCTTTTTCCCGCCCATTCCAGACTGAGATCATAATTTAGGCTCAACGCTTCCAATTGGGCTTCAGTACGATTACGATAGGCATAACGATGTCCGTAGTCACCCGACCACATTATCAAATAATCAGGACACCCATCAATACTGAACACCACCGGTTCACCCACTTTATATTCTTTTTGGTCACTCACCAAACCGAGCTGGAAATCCAGGTCGTCCACCTCATCGCCATTACATGCTGTCATACCAAGCCCTGCCAGCATCAATATACTACGAAACATTACTTTATGTATCAAACTACTCTTCATATTATCAAAACACTATTTTTTGTTCTTTTAATCTTTCTATCCACTTCGGCAGGATTCCCAATCTATGTTGCAATTGGGCTTCATAGAGAGAACCCGGTGTCACTATTTCCCCATTATCAGAAAGCAACTTGCATTCGGGAAATTTGAATGTAGTAGCTGCTCCATGAAATCCCACAATCACCGGCGGCAGAAAAAGAAAGCCACCTGCACCACTCGGATCTACTTCCCACCAACTAAAGTTTCCACCTGACGGTGAAGCGGTGGCATTGAAATTCCACAACGTCAAATCCTGCATGTGATTGGGCAACGCACTCATGGCACCTCCCTGATGTCCACGCGGAAACCCACCTTTACAAGCATCCAGCAATGTGGCACGAGGTTGTGAACCATGCGACTCAAAACAGGTTTTATTTCCCCAACGACACCGCCAAATAACAGTCCCTATGGCAGGACGAGATACACCACAAGTATGAAGCATCCCCGCCTTTTCACCTTCTGTATCGGAATCGGCAGAATCTGTTACTTTGCCGATGAAGATGCGCGATGACCCGAACGACCGCACGGCACAATGCCCCCTTTTCCCCATTATCCGAATATCATAGGCGGAACAGTTGGCGGCCATCGTAAAGGTAGCCGCTTCGCTCACACTGTCAAAATCGGTCCGGCGTACCCAACCATCCACCACATGGCGGAATCCGAAAGGAATATAACCGGTATCGCTCAACCACGACAGATGCTCATAATGTTCAGGAACATTTCCACGGAAAGTCATATCTTCCACTCCGATATTCCGTACATAGGAGTAAGCACGCAAGTCCCAGTTCCAACGAGGATCCACCTCGTGCATAATAGGTTCCTTGAAAGTTACCACATGTCCCTCTATACTGGTTATCAGATGATAATCCTGCACTATTACGCCATCATTCAGCAATCCGGACATTCCGCTATGAACACTGTAAGGAAGCAATTCATGCGCTATCAATTCATGCGAATTATCTTTCAAATGGAGACAAGCATACTCCCCTACTCTCAATCCGCTAACGGAGGACAGTTCCACCGAAAAGCTACCTTTGGCCGCAGGGGCAACCACCCTATTCGCCGTACCGAACAGTCCGGGACCTTCCAACGAGAGCGTGTTATAGGCAAAACCTCCAGCAGGATGTATCGGATTGGGGGCTTTTAACACTAAAAACGTTTTATTACGCCCCGCACCTTTCAGGATAACATTACTTGCCTTAATACGAATCGTTTCATTCTCATAAGTCACCTCATCCTGTTCGTCGTGCAGTATGAACTCACCCTCGGGAAAGTATATCACGGCATTCACTTCCACATAGTTATCGATACCCTCAATATCAGCCAATAATCGCAAAAGCGCTTGTCTGTCCGATTTTCCATCATCAGGTATACCGCCATAACGAGTGATATCATACCATCGATAGTTCAGCGTTTCTACTTCGGCGGGAGCCATTTCACCATGTTTATAGCCGGCATACGAGAAGTCAAGTAATACATTCTGCCGATTCTGAGCTACAAAATCATTCCACGGCTTGCAATCTTTTTTCGTATCCGAAGGAGTCTCCGTTTCCTCGGAGCTTTCTTCATTTTCCTCCGAAGATAAAGAAATATCATCCGAAGAACAGGAAAACAACATTGCCGAAAACACAAGCGCTACTCCAAACAGATACTTAATATTGTTGGCACTTAACCTCATGGCTATATTATTCTCCCTTTTCTAATTTCACTTCCGAAATATCTATCCTGGCATTTGCCGTACCGTAGCAACAGAATATGACGCTGTATCTCTCACGCGATTTCGAAAGCAGTACGGATGTATCATCTACAAAATCAGCATTACCAACTCCACCATAAACTTTAGTAAAGTCTACTACCAAATTATACTCTTGATCCACTTCACTCAAGTTGCAGTCCACAGACGAGCTATAATCCACCTCACCGTCTTTTTTTATTTGGAAAATCCTGTTACTACCGATATTCCGAGAATATACATATACTTTCAAGCGTCCTTTTCCCTCTTCCGCCGTAGTATTTTTAGCTTTGAAAGTCAATTTATACACATCTTTCGGTGCTCCGTTCACTGTCATGCCAACACAATCCTTATACCATGTTGTATTATTATCTCCTGTCACCACACTGAGTACACCGCTTTCTATCGTCACTTTCCTATTGTCAGTAGAACTTCCTGCAATGTAATCAAACCATTCGTTTGCCCAAGGCACCTTAGCATCATCAGTACCTGAAGGATAATAATCGCCTATATCCCCCACTACCCTGATATTTTCCTGTGTTAAATCCGCAAGATCTGCATATATCGTTTCGGGTACTGGAAGTGTATTTTGTAACACTACGTTAAAGCATTGAATGCCATTCACGGCAAGAGTGGCGTCCGTCTGCCCCACATACTGGTAGACAGTATGGGTGGTGGTAACCACAAAACGGGTAACATTGGCTTTCAAAGTCTGCGCAGGAACCACGGTACGGTATTTATTACCACCTATCGCCTGCATCGTTATCATCACGGGACGTTCGGAAACATCCGCCGTGACAGTTCCAGCCGGCAAATCTACTGTTGCGGTTTTCAAGGCACGCATCTGTACACCGGTCACCTTTTCATCCGTAGCAAGCCCACTTACCGCAACCTCCACCAATGACAACACATGTTGGAAAGAAAAATTCACCGTTTGAGGATTTGCAACATCCAGGCTCCCCGCAGCAAGCAATAAGTCACTACTGTTATACCCCTGTTCTTGGTTTTCGTTTACTGAAAAAGAGAAACTTATGTCATTGATACTTTTATCATAAGGATAATAAGCATAAAACATCGTCTCATTCTGTGGCTTAGTCAATGCTTCACCATTCCACTCACTACCGCTGTACTGATAGCGCAAATTATCGGCTACAAGTTGCGCTTCACTACCATTCGCTACCCCAAAGATACCCACCTCGTCATTGGCTACAAAAGCAGTGGCGTTGGAAGCATCGGTAATGGTACGTGTCTGTACAATATCAAAGTTGAAATTCACATTCCGGTCTGCCAACATTGACACTTCTTCCATAACACCTTGGGTACAGGCGGAAAATCCGCCTGATACAACCACGCACACGTTTACTATGAGTACTTTTATCTTCATTTTAATCTTTTATTTTTTAGATTACTCTATTCTGCGGAAAACAAAATTGCGGAATTGGAAAACACCACGTTGCGGTCTCAGATAAATGCTGAACTTTTTACGTACCGCTTCCTTGTCAGGTTCAGACAAATCATTTAATATCTCACCAGAATCAAAACTCTTTTGATATTTAAGAGTTTCCATATCAACCCGTAACTCCACTTTTTGATATTCGCGAGCCATTTCTTCAGTATAGACATCCCTATCAACAGTTTCACTCCCATTGTAAGTTGATACAATGCCTTGCGTACCTTGCTTATGAAAAGCAACTCTCAAAGCAGGAACTGCATTCTCTATGTTGGCATTTTCCACCATTTTAGCTTCAAAAGTAAGTACGTACGTAGCTGCCTTTACATTTGTTAATGTATATCCGGTATAAGATAACCACATACTCCCTCCATTAATATGTTTCGCATCCACTTTCAACTCCCCATTCTCAATAGTTACCATTGCAGGAGCAGGCTCCTTACCTTCTCCATCATTACCATTGAACCAACGATTTTCATTATTAACCTCACCACTCGTCAACTGTTGAACATTGGTCAATTGAAGAATATCTTCCGTTACCATATCGTTAAAGTTGGCAAGAATCATATTCTGCGCAGCTTCCAAGTCGGATACCTCATCTGTAAATGCATCCCAGTTACCAATATCGGAAACAGCGACACCTATTTCAGCCAATTCCACGGCTTTCGATATAGTAAACGGCTGTATACCGTTGGCTTTCAAAACTACATCAGCGGCGATAGCGGACTGATAAACCGATTTATCGGTTATAACACGGAAAAGAGTTTTGCCTGTATTCAAAGTCTGCTCAGGCACAATGGCACGATAAACATCATTTCCGTCCGCATTTCTTCCTTTTGCCATTTTTATGAAGGTAGCGCCAACATCACTTTTCGCTATAACCGAAGGGAATTCTGCGGAAAAGTCTACCGCAGCTTCACCTACAGCACGCAATTCCACCGACTGCACTTCCGTACCTTCAAAATCTTTCAGCGTAATCTCTACCAATGCAAGCGCATGGCGAAAATTCAAAGTTACCTGATTGGCGCCTGCCGGTACCTCTTTGTTGCAGCTCAGCAGCAAGTCACTTTTATTCAATCCGTTCTCGGCAGATTGGTCGGCTTGTACGGCAAAATCGAATTGTAAAGTATTCACCGTACTGTTATAAGGATAGTAAGCATAGAAATCGAGTGCGCTGTTATCTACCGGCACCCCTAACGCTTCGTTTACGGCATTCCAGTTTGTTCCATCATAGCGATAAGCAAAATTGGTATATACCGCTTCGGCAGATGCGTCTTTCGTTGCAAAAACACCTACTTCATCCTCATCCACAAAATTGGTAGTATAATCATCCGCCATTGCGGTACGTGTACTTGCCACACTGAAGTTAAAGGTAATCGCTCTGTCGGCTTGCGCATCCAAAGCCGTATTTACCTCCTGATTACAAGCAGCGAAAATCATCATTCCCGCCAATAAAGTTCCTGTCAAAAATGAATATGTTTTCATGTCTTTTTTATAAGGTTTACTAATTAGTTGTTATCTGTTCTTGTTAATCTAAAATCGTAGAAATAAAAACTTCCCAACCAGGGCTGTATACAGAAACTGCCGGTTGTACGTGCCTCTGCGGCAGCCGGGGTCCAATCCGCAGAACCCATATTACTGCTCTTCATGTTCTCTTCCGTATAGTCCAGCACAATCTTATGCAGTTTTGAAGTTGTATCTTCACCCTCAAAAAGCGTCAGTTGCGCGCTGATTTCCGAATCCGTAGTTTTCTTAATACCAACCAGATTATTGCCTTTGGTATAAATGAACGCTTTTACTTGGGGCTTTTTTCCCGCTGCCGCTTCTTTCAATCGGCTTCGGAAAGAAAGTTCATACACTCCCGGAGACAGATCCGGTAAACGAACACCTACATAATTAGTCCACCAACTTCCAGATTCAATACTTTTGGCATCATTCAGTATCATATTACTGTTATTCTGTTTTTCTATCACAGCATTACCTGTTTCAGGTTTTTTATTATCCAATCCATTGAAATAAGTACATGACTGTACATCGGGGGTTTTATTGACATTATCCAATATCACAATATCTTCTGTTACCAGATCTCTAAGAGATGTTAATAAGTTCTCTTCCGCTACAAACGATACGTCATCCGAAGGAGTACTCCAATCCTCAATGGATTGCTCGGTAGTAACCACCTTAATTTTATCAAGGTAAACAGTTACTTCGTGTATATATCGGATAGCGGGTTTAAGTTCCATCACATCATCAAAATTCCACGTAAAGGTACGCCCACCCATATTCGGTAGAGTGATTTCAACAGAACAACCTTCCATGGATGTTAGCGGAAACAAACGTCCAGAAGTAATAAAGCCCTCTTTTTCCGGATTCAAGATTATATCTCCTTTATCGGTCACATCCATATCTTCAAATAAGCCGGTCAACAAGTTAAAATTCCCCCGGATATACATTCCCTTTACCGTCACGCGATAGCCCTCCATAGACACTTCAGGCACTCCCGCCGCATTCTTTAGACAAAACACCACTTCCGATAATACCGGTCGAAACCGTAACGTCTGTTTATTGTTATCTTTAGAAACGCTGAATGCATTATCCGCATACATGAAATTATTCTTTAAAACACTACTCTGAGCAGTAAGGTCCCATTTATAAAGTTCATTTTCTATATACTCATTATCGCTGTACGGATAGTATGCTTTTACATCAACTTTACTCCCATCTGCCGGTAAATAAATAGGGTCCTCGTTCTCCAATGGAGACAGTGTTCCCTGAACCACTGATATATTCTGTGATATCGCCTCATATTTAACATTGCGATAAGGTTCCACACATTCCGTAGTACCTTCTTTCAATACAAACAAACCTACTTTTTCATTTTTATCCCATACCACAGAGGAAGCTTCTTGATTGTATGCCATGGCTTCCCCTACCACAATTACGGGGACTTTCCCTGCTTCCGGTTCAGGAATGTCGGTCTCCCCATACCCTTCCTCGTTGTCGCAACCGGTAGCCAACAAGATAAAAGTTCCTGTTATGGCTATACTCCAAAATATCATTTTCAAAATTCTCATGTCTTTCATTATTATTCTGTATTATTAATGGTTACCAACCTTCATTTTGGCTACACAAAGTGTTCGTGCTCATTTCTGCCTCAGGGATGGGGAAGTAAATATGTTTCGACTGAAATTCAATGGCAGGCTGTGCCTTAATATTAGTGTTCGTACCGGAAAGTAACGAATATCCTACCATTTTCCCATCCCATTTACTGTTTGGATCGCTGATGATGTTTTGGTCTGCAAGCATTTTAATACGATATTCATAATAATCTTTCCCCCAACGACGCAAATCCATCTTACGGTTACCTTCAAAACAAAGTTCACGGGCACGTTCATCACGAACTAATTCACGAAATGTAACCAAATCATAATTCCCGAACTTTATCTTTGAAGCACCGGCTCTTGAACGTACCTCATTTATGGCATCTTCCGCTTCTTGTGTAGGACCTCCATTCACTTCATTAGCAGCTTCGGCAATCATCAACAATACATCCGAATAGCGCATTACCGGCACATTAATCGAAGTACTATATTGTGTCAGAGGACGTACTACCTCATATTCTCGACGCCATTTGGCTGCATTACCGTCTTCCATCTGCTTGATATCATTCTCCGTACGATACACTTTCTCTACCAACCCCGTAGATTTATCTTCTCTAAAACTATAATTAGGAAAGTTCCACCATTTACGAGCATCCGTATCCTCGTACATACGGAACAGTATTTTTGTACCGTCATAAAAGCCATAACAATAACCATGATCAGGGTCGGTATGACACCCTTGGGTTATACCAATGGACAAACCGAAAGAACCGGATTCGCGCGTGATATTCAAATCATTACCATACATTTCTATTTCAAACATACTCTCCTTGACGTTGTATTTATCAGCGCACATATCCATAAAAAGTTGCTGATAACCATTTATTCCCTCACGCGCTTGTACTAATTCATGAAGTCCGCTATCTCTCACTTTACGCGCACATTCCAACGCTTCCTTCCATTTATCGGCATATACCGGATATCCGGACATCCACATATAAGTTCTTGCCAATAATGCCAATGCGGTAGTCTGGGTAATATGACCGGGATTATCCCACTCATCTGCTGCAAGACAATCTGTAGCCGCTACCTCAAGATCCGAAATTATCTGTTCATATACTTTTATCTGTGGTGAACGCTTCATTTTTTGCTGGTCAAGACTGGCTGTAGGTTGCAAACGCAAAGGCACATCTCCCCAATAACTGACCAAATTCATATAGTAAAGCGCACGTAGGCCTTTAGCTTCCGCCAACAAGCGTTTTTTATTACGTTCATCACCGCACATATCTGCAGGTTTATCTGTCATTTTTACAATGAAATCATTGGCTCGGTTAATACCTGTATATAGATAATACCAAGTATTTTTAAGATTGGTATCAACTGTACTGTAATTATTCAAGCAAAGCATCGTAGTACCTATAGAGTACTGCTTATTATAAATCATTAAATCGGAACCGGCATCAAATGTCAAATAAAGGTTTCCTCCATAAAGCTTACCATCAGTCAACGGATCATAAACGCCGGCTAAACCAGCCTCACAACTTTTCTGGTCATTATATACTGTTGTTTCGGATAAATCGTCAAAAACATCCGTTTCTAAAAAATCGCAGGCAGAGAAACCTAATATTCCAATAATATATAGAAACATCTTTTTCATCTTCATCACATTTTGATTTTATATACTCATTTTCACTCCAACTGTATACGTAGCCGAACGAGGATAGGCAGAATAGTCAAAGCCCCGTGTCATAGACGAATTACGTGTAGACACTTCCGGATCATAACCGCTATATTTAGTCCACGTTATCAAGTCTTGTCCACTGAGATAGATACGGAAAGACTTAATTCCGCTTTTCTTTAACCATTTAGACGGGAAATTGTATCCCAGCTGTATCGTTTTCAAGCGCAGAACAGAAGCATCTTCCACTTCACGGTTCGTATTGAATCCCGGCTCGTAAAAGCCGCGGGTAGGCGCCCACAAATAATTGGTATAGTTACCTTCCGTTACGGTTCCGTCAGCGTTCACCGTACGAGGAGTCCAATGGTTCACAGCAGTAGCCAACTGATTAGTATGCCCACCTCTAAGTTCCTCAAGCAGTTTCCGGTTATAATTAATCAAATCGTTACCGTAAGACCACTGAAAAAATACGCTGAGGTCAAACCCGCGGTATTCGAAGGTATTAGTAAATCCACCTATATGTATTGGCAAACCATGGCCAATAATAGTACGATCATCAGTTGTAATCTTACCATCTCCGTTAATATCTTTCAATTTAGGATCTCCCGGGCGGATTTCACTCCTTTTGCGTCCATTATCCGGAATCCCTTGTTTCAAGACAAATACATTAGGCGCTATTTCATTAAAGTCCTCATATTGATAAATCCCATCAAAAACATATCCGTACATTTCCGACAACGGATGTCCTACTTTAGCGATATACATATCACGTAATTCAGGATAGCGAATACCCACTACACGGCTTAATTGTCCATTGGAAAGAGCTGTAACTTCATTTTTATTGAAAGAGATATTAAAGCTCGTAGTCCATTTCAACCTGTTCTTTCCACCTTTTAGGTTCACTGTGCTAATATTGAATTCCATTCCGGTATTACGTACACTACCAACATTCTGTTGTACACGTTCATAACCGATGGATGGCGGGGTATCCGCATAGAGCAAAAGGTCTTTCGTATCTTTCAGATACCAGTCTACCACGGCATTGATACGATTATTAAAGAACCCCAAATCAATACCAATATTAGTTTGATAAGTAGATTCCCATTTCAAGTCACGGTTTGCTAATTGTTTGGGATAAATGGCAGGATTCATCACACCGCCAAAAGCGTAATTCTCATTACCTGCATAGAGTAAATGTGAAGGATAATTCACTTCTGTTCCATTATTGCCTGTGATACCCCAGCCAACTCTCAACTTCAGATTAGACAACCATTTTCGTGATTTCTTCATAAATTTCTCTTCTGAAACTCTCCAAGCACCAGAAACGGAAGGGAAATATCCCCATTTATGATATATCAGACGAGAAGAACCGTCTGCACGAATTGTTCCGGTAAAAAGGTAACGAGATTTCCAATCATAGTTGGCACGAGCAAAGAACGACATCATATGCTGTTCTGTTTTTTCAGCCATTGTACGCTTGGCTGTGCCTTGGTCAATGCCCCACAAGCCTAATTCTTCCCAAGGTACCAACGAGGATGAACCTCCTAAGCGTTGATACTGGTTTCCCGAGAGGGAAGCTCCCAACATTCCCATGATATTATGTCCCTTTTTATTAGTCCGATAGGTCAGTGTATAATCATTTGACCAATTGTTGTACTCTGTATAATTAAAACTTCCGTTTTGTTTATCCGGTTGATACTGCTCATCCCCCCAATAAGTATTGGAATTATTAAAAGAATAGCTGCGAATAATACTCGAGTTAAGAGAACCGGTTGCTCTGAATTCTAAATTCTTTGTAATCTTCCAATTAAAGTAAGCATTCATGTTCAAAGAACGATTTACATTTTCATTCTCCTCATTTTGAACAGTCTTCACCGGATTGTAGCGATAATCATTAGCACCGCTGATATTCGGGTCAAAAGCCTCATTTAACAAATCTTGGTCAACATTATAAGTCAAAGGACGATAACCCAAAATAGAATAGAACAAATAATGACTACATGACCATCCGCCATGGCTTTCTGAAGGATTGGCCCCTTGAGTCTTATTATTAGAGTAATTGACAGTAGTACCTATAGTCACATTTTTAGATAGTTGCTGATCCAACGTCACACGAGCACGAAAACTATTATACTGAGAACGGGTCAATGTTCCTTTTTGGTAAAAATAAGAAGCACTAGCGCTATATTTCGTACGTTGAGTACCACCACTCAAAGATACATGATGACTGGTATAAGGAGCTCCATCCAGAAGAATATCCTGCCAATTATATGCTTTTCTGTTTTTATAGTCATCCAAACGCTGATAACGTCCCAAACTTTCATCATAACTTAAGTAAGTAGATTTTAAATACTGTTCGGAAGTTTCATCCAACTCTATCTGTAACTTTACAAAATCATAAGCATTCATCAATTTCAAAAATTGCGGTTCCGTCTGCCAAGAAAAATAACCGTCATAAGTCACAGTGGGCGGTGCTTCTTTTCCGCGTTTGGTTTTTACTATAATAACACCATTAGCACCACGAGCTCCATAAATAGCAGTTGCCGAAGCATCTTTCAAAACATCGATGGACTCTATGTCGTTGGGGTTATATGCAGCCAAATTAGGGTCGCTGGTAGGGAAGCCATCTATCACATAAAGGGGAGAACCATCGGAAGTATCTGATATAGTATTACTACCACGGATTACAATATTAGTACTTGCTCCGGGACGTCCGTCTGTGGACACTACTTGTACACCGGATATACGTCCTGCCAATGCCTGATCAAAAGAAGCGACAGCAGCCTTGGTCAAATCTTCCATATCTACTTTAGCCACAGAGCCTGTCAAATCACTCTTTTTGACAGAACCATAACCAATGGCTACCACCTCATCCAACATCATGGCATCTTCCTGTAATTCCACATTTATCTGTTTCTTACTACCTACCTTTATTTCTTGAGTAGTAAATCCTATAAAAGAAAACACAAGTACAGATGAGCGGTCAGGAACAGAAATATTATACCTGCCGTTGACATCGGTTACCGCTCCTATTTTATCTCCTTTCACACTAACGGTTACACCGGGCATCGGTGCCTGAGTCCCGTCAGTGACAATTCCACTGACGGAAAAAGTCTGAGCCCAGACAGCAGATATAGAAAAGAATAGTGCCAGCAAAACACATTGGCTTCTTCTCAAAATCATTTTTTTGTATTTTTCCATATTATTAAATAAGTAGATTTAATTCAATGCAAATGTCACGCTTCTTGTTTTTTAAAAGTTGTACTATCCGTACAATAGGCTTCACTATCCGTACAAATCGTACAATCCACTATAAATCAAAACATATCACTAATCATCTTGCCGAAAAAACTCTCTTTCGAGTATTATCAGAGAGTATTTATAAATAAGTTTGCTTGCTCGACAACCCTATCAGCCGGAATATCCTTTAATTGATGTTCATTAAAGTTTCTTAAAATCCGCTCCAGCTTTGCCAGTTTCTTCACATTCCCATTCCGTTCCCATTCCTGCTTTAAAATACGTATTTTTTCATAGGCCTGTATACCCGAAAGCAAATTCTCAAAGCGCATGGAAGTCCTTCCGCCCGGATACAACAGATAGGTGTCACCTGCTCCCCATGAGTAAAAACGGCTGTCCAACAATGGTTCTATCGTCCAGCTGTTAAGCGCCCAACGGAGATAACCGTCAAGATTTTCCTTCGCAGCATACCATCCCAGCCATTCCGCTTCCGCCGGATTACTAAAAGTATAGGTGTTTGGATAAGACTCTTCACAGCAGGTGTAATAGGTGGTAATCTTGCCTTCCGATCTGCGTTTACGTTTCAAACTCTCACTATACTTCATGCGCAGCGCTACGCAATAATCGTCCAACTCGTCCGACAGCTCATCATGTAAAGCTCCCGCCAAAGAAACTTTAAAATCAGCATCAGCTTCACGAATAATGGAAAGCGCTTCCTGCATGTCCTTCATCGGGCGCTCATCCATGGCTATATGCGTAATATCAAACCATCCCTTGCTTTTCAGATGAGCGGCAAAGTCTTTCAACATTCCTAGCCAAAAATCACGGTACACCTGCTCACCCGGTTTCGCGTGCAATTCTTTCAACGAATTGGTGGCTTGATCGTAGTATTGGAACGAAAGTCTCCAAGGAATCATAGAATAGCATCCTATAGCCCGAGTCACTCCCATAGAACGCATAAATTCCACCCAGCGGTCGAACACTGTATAATCGTACATCCATGTGCCATCCACCCGCTTCATCCAAGTCACCATTGTTTCAAACGGGTCGTAAGTCTGCGCATTCCACGGCTGGTGGATAATAGAAGCGGTAACTACTTTTCCCCCGGCATCGGCATAAGGCTTGAGCTCCTTTTTCAGTAAGGCAAAGTGCTCTTTGCTCCAGGGTTGCACACCATAATAACGTGCCACGGCAAACGGATTTTGCCATAAATCAAGATGAAATGCCCATTGCGCCGGCGCCGGCAATGTGTGGTTCAACACCTGCAATTCCAGCTTCAGCCGTCCTATCACTTCTGTCCCGTTCTTCAGAGTCACATCCGATTTATAGGTTCCTGCAAGCGCATCTCGCGGTATACGGATACCTACCCAGTATCCTTGTGAAGTCTTTGCTGCCACAGGCAAGGATAAAGCCAAATGGTCTATCGGGTCTGCCACTAGCGTAGAGTCATATCGCGAGGCATCCGGACGATCGCCGCACGTGCCTGCTTTATGATGATTTAGTTCATCGGTCATTACATAGCGCACAAAACCTTTCAGTATGCAGTCCGAAGATATTTCATATTTACCCGACACATGTAACGGCGCCGTTATCTCCACCGATACATTCTCCAAATCCACGGCAGAAGCTATTACCAACTGCGCGGAAACTTTTTCTCCTTTCCAGCCTTTCAACTTCCCGGTTATATCTTTCGGAAGTTTCGCCTTGCTTTCTTTGGCATAGCGCACATATTTACTACCCCAGTTCACCGACACGCCGGACACTCCTCTCCATGTTTCATTATCGGTTGCCGCCGGATTGGGTAATTCCGAATAATATTCCACCGGAAAAGGGGGCTGACCTGTGATATGTCCCGAATGGGTCACTCCCATACGTTCCTGGCTATAACTATACTGAGCCAAACATAAACAAATGCCTGCTACAATCATTTTTCTGGTTTTCATTCTTATATGTTTTACGGTATTCATATATATTTTTTTATTCATTGCTGTAAGTAAGGCGTATATTCAACGTGCCCGAAAGAACTTCGGCATCGCGACGCGCATATCCTTTCTTACGGAAAACAAGAATATCTCCTTCGGAAGCTTCTACCATGAAAGCACCGTTACAGTCGGTACATCCCACAAGTATACCATCGCTTTTTGTATAAATGTCGACGCCATGTACCAATGTCGCCTGAATATCCCGCACCACTCCGCGTACCTCTATCTTTTTACCAACCGACACGGTTTTCTTTTCCACAGGTACGGAACACTGTTTTTTCTCCCTGACTTCTTTTCCTACCCACAGTGTGTCGCGCAACAAAATGCGATCGGAAGCATTACCCAGTTGAAATTCAAAAGCACCGGGTTCTATCACTCGTTTTCCATCATTATCCGACATGGCAAGTTCGCTCACAGGCAACGACAATTGAACCTCACTGCTTTCTCCCGCCTTAAGCCCCACCTTTTCGAAAGCCTTAAGCTGCTGTACAGGCATCACTACGGAACTGACCAAATCACGGACATAGAGTTGGACCACCTCTTTACCGGAACGGTTACCGACATTACGGAGCGTACATTTTACGTAAATGGAATCGTTCCTCAAAGAAGTATCAATACCCTCAAACACGAAATCGGTGTAGCTGAGCCCGTGACCGAAACTCCACAAAGCCGCCGGCGAGGAGAATACATAGTCGCGTCCCGGCTCCGAATAGCTCCCCGGCTTCTTGTAAAAACCCTTGTCCGATGGCAGATGATTATAATATACCGGTAAATGTCCGGTACTTTGAGGGAAAGAGAAAGTGAGATGTCCCGAAGGATTAACGCGTCCGAACAGGATATCGGCAATCGAATTTCCTTCCTGTTCTCCTGCATACCATTGAGCAAGGATAGCCGGAATATGTTCCTTCTCCCAAGATAACACAAACGGTTTGCCACTGACCAATACCAACACCACCGGAGTACCTGTGGCGTACACCGCTTTTATCAACCCGGACTGGGCACCGGTCAGTGTCAAATCATTCAGGTCAAATCCTTCCCCGCAATTGGTATTACTGTAATCGCGTGCCAACGAAGCACTGGAACTTCCCACAAAAAGTATGGCGACATCACTCTTGCGGGCAGCTTCGACTGCCGTCGCTATCAAAGAAGTATCCGGCGACATCATATCACAGCCTTTGGCATAATGTACTTTGACCTTGTTTCCCACTAAACGGCGGATACCTTGTAGCGGTGTCACCCCGTCTTTATTGCTACGGCTCCATGTATAATCACCAAACTGTACTTGGTCGGCATTGGGACCAATCACGGCAACAGCATCCAGATGTTTCTCATCCAAAGGCAGTAATTTACCTTCATTCTTCAGCAACACCACAGACTCATCCGCTATCTCGCGCGCCAAGCGGACACTTTCCTCAGAATGTACTTTGCCTGCACGATATTTCTCACCAAAGGGATCCTCAAACAATCCTGTTTCAAACTTGGCTGTCAGCACTCTGCGCACCGCCTCATCTATGTAGCTCACAGGCAGCCGCCCCTCCTTCACCGCCTGTTTCAAAGCCGGATAACACTCACTAGACGCTTCCACATCCAAACCGGCCATAAGAGCCTGCAAGGCACACTCTTCCGGACTGTTGGCCGTATGATGAAACGTTTGCAACATTTCAATGGCTCCCCAGTCGGAATAGACGTATCCCGTAAATCCCCACTGCTTACGTAGCACATCGGTCAGCAGATAATGGGATGCCGAATTAGGAATACGATTCCAAGAATTATAAGTAGACATCACCGCCTTCAAAGGTTGCGACTTTATTATCATTTCAAAAGGTTTCAGATAGATATCATGTAAATCGCGAACACCGCATTCCACAGATGCCAAGTTCAGTCCGCCTAACGGATTGCCATGCGGACCGAAATGTTTCAGCATGGGCGATATGCCTTGCTCCTGATATCCTTTGACCTCGGCGATACCAAACAATCCGCATAGAAAAGGGTCTTCACCATAGGATTCCTCCACACGTCCCCAACGCAAATCACGCACTACATCCACGCAAGGCGCCAATATCTGTTTCATACCCTGGGCATGAAGTTCACCGGCTATCATCTTTGCTTTCCGGTACGCCAAATCGGGATTAAAAGTGCTTCCCAAAGCAATGTTTTGCGGATAAATAGTGGAACCTTCGTGGGCTGAACCGTGCAAAGCCTCGGCCACATTGAAGCAAGGAATACGCAGCCGGGTATGATTGAGCATATATTCCTGTATCTTACGCATATTTTTCCGGCAATTCTCCCCTGTCAGGGGGAAACCTTCCACAAATCCCCAACATTTATCACCGACTACCTTTGCCAATTTATTCTCGTCCAGTTCTTGTCCGTTGAAAATATCCCAAGAATGAACATGACGGATTTGAGCTATCTTTTCGTCCAATGTCATCCGTTGTAACAGATCATCCACACGAACCTCCACCGGTAACGCTGCTTGTTGATAAGGCAACTGCTGTGCTTGACAAACCGAGCTTACCAATAGAAATAGAAACACACTCACATCTTTTCGATATCTCTTCATAATATATCAGATAAAAAAGTTCATAAAACAACGCAAAGAGAGCCGTTTTTGTGAGAAAACAGCTCTCTTTGCGTTCACTTTATTGCACTGCGCGTACAATAAGTTCCGGTTCTCTTATTCAACAATCAAAAATCCGCTACGCTATCCTTTCGTCTGTCAGGTCTTGGTAAATAAAGGGAAGAAATAGGGATACAGGATAGCTCAGACCGGGAAAAAGGCAGTGTATCCCCTATTTGAAAGTCCATCTCCAGACTAAAGATATATATCTTTAAGTTAGAGATGACGGTCTTCAGTTTAAAGATGTATATCTCCAGACTAAAGATAAACTTTATTTCCTGTTTCAGATAAGTTTTATCCCTGCTTCAGGTTACTTCTTTCCTAACCCGAAGCAGCTTTCCTCCCAATAACTCTCTCCATCCTGTCTACCTTCCGCTTTTTCCCCTTCACATCGCCCTGCTCATACACTTTCACATGTACAAGAAATATCTTTTTTACTACCGGAAGGAGCTGTCTACCGCAGATATCATTCCAAAAATCCGATTATCATTCAGGCTCCACACACATCTGCCTTGGGCATCCAGCTGAAATAACTGGGGCATATTCGACTTCGCCGCATCAGGGCTATGTCCTTGCCAATTGCATACATACAGTCCATCGCCGGATACTGGGCATAAGCCCGCAACAAAGAAAAGGCGTACGTTGTCAATATCGTTTTCGCCGAATTGAGCCAAAACCTCACCCGATCTCCAATCTATTTTCAACAGCCGATGACGGTCGCCACAAGCCACCCAACAACAATCGCCTTTCCCGTTCATTATTGTAAAAGGATTTCCCTCTACCCGTACTGTCCGCAACAATTCACCCTTTGGCGACACCTCACGTATCTCACCGGTTCCCATCAAAGGTAACAGGTAATTTCCACGCTTATTCTTATTCACTTGGCGAAATTGTGAATGTGTGTTCTCAATGCCTGTCTCATATTCTGTTTTTGACAAGATTTCTCCTTTCCTATCAACCTCTAACATAACGGCCGGATGTCCTGTCCACGCCAGCAAATAATTTCCGTCAGGCAGCACGCGTGCCGTCTGCATTTCACAACCTGCCGGTGCATTAATGCGCCACACCTCTTCATGATTCAGGCCTACTACTTTTGCACCACGGCGATAAGAAAACAATATATTTCCATCGGGAGTAAATGATACCGAATTACACTCCCAATGCATACTCAACGGATGTTCCCACTCTATGGTTTTGCTCTCTTTGTCCACTATCACAATCTTGTTCCAACCGGAACCGCTCAACAGCAGCTTTTCTTTCTTCTGCCCGGCGCACAAAGGCAAGGTGCACAATAGCAATACATATAACAGATAGTTTTTCATCATCTCTTTTTCTATTAAAAAAATCGGAAGCAGAAGTATCCTTTTCCGCTTCCGATATCCAGACATTCTATTAATTCCGTAGAATACTACTACTTTTTCGCCAAATCCCGATACATTTCAAAACCTTGCCCGGAAGTCAAACCCTGATGCACCACTGCATGTACAGCCTGAATCATTGCTGCGGGGGCATCGCTTTGGAACACGTTACGTCCCATATCCACGCCTGCCGCACCATCATTGATTGCTTTGTAGCATAATTCGAGCGCTTCTTTCTCGGGAAGTTTCTTTCCACCGGCTATCACGACCGGTACCGGACAAGCAGCGGCCACCTTTTCGAAACCTTCGCAATAGTAGGTTTTCACAATATTAGCACCGTTCTCTGCGGCAATACGTGTAGCCAGACCGAAGTAGCGGGCATCGCGAACCATTTGCTTACCGACTGCAGTAACTCCCATTACAGGTATGCCATAACGGCTTGCCTTATCCACGGCACGATAAAGATTTGCCACCGTTTTTGCTTCATGCTCTGCTTCGCCGATGGCCAACATCACTGCCATAGCGGATACATTAAGACGAATGGCATCTTCAATATCCATCAAAACATTATCATTCAAGGCAGTAAGTAATGATGTCCCTGCGTCAGAACGCAAACAGACTGGAATATTCATATTGGCAGGAATAACCGAACGCAATACACCACGGGTACACATCAAACAATCCGCATATTTTATCAAAGGCACGATGGAAAGGTCTATTCGTTCCAAGCCGGAAGTAGGCCCCATAATAAAACCATGGTCGCAAGCCAGCATTACTGATTTTCCTGTTTCAGGATTAAATATGCGCGACAAGCGGTCTTTCATTCCCCAAGATTGGTTCTCAGCCCCTTTTACGTGAAAGTTTGTTTGTACTTGCGCCATTCCCAAACCGAAATCGGCACCTTCTCTCAAATCATCTAAATCAGCCATATTCTTTTCAATTATTAATATCTTTGTTTAATTATCAAAAGCCTCTGCAAAAGAGGCAAACATACAACTCCATGAAGCCGCTCCGCTATCCATATAGCCGACAGAGCGTTCACCATAATTACGGGCACGCCCAAAGTTCGCCTGCATTCCAACAGTGGCTTCCGCGCCTTTTACCGCCGCTTCGGCACCGGTCTTAAACACTTCCGCCACATCGGACGACGCGCAACTTTCCATGGCTTCAACAGCCGGTACAAGCGCATCCATCATTGTTTTATCGCCTTTCCGGGCTTTGGTCTGCTTACGTACATTAGCCAATCCGGCTGCAAACATAGCCTTCACTTCGGCGGCCGAAAGTGCCGTACCCTCAACGGCATCACTCATTCCTAAAAAGAACGCACCCAGCAATGTACTGGTGGAACCGCTCACTTGAAGCATTACATCAAATCCCATACCATTTAACATAGACTTGAATTCAGTTCCTTTACGGGAAGAAGCCACAATAGCGGCCATAGCCGCCACAATAGCCTGCCCATGATCACCGTCACCAATAACTGCATCCAATTTGGAAAATTCATCTTCACGAGCTTTGATATGAGCCAAAGCCGTTTCCAACATCTTTCTGAATTGCTCGATAGTCATCTTTTCCATGTGTCCGGGATTTATTTGCCAAAAGCCGTCCAATAGGGAGCTTCGGCGGGTTTATTATCCAAATAGTCAATATGATCTTCATCCGGCAAAGCCATAATCATCTGGAAGCCGGCCTGTTCCTGAACGGTAAGAATTTCCTGGATACGGCTGAATACAACCTGAAAACCGCGCTCCTCCAACTCCTTATATGCTTTGCGGAAAACAATATTCAATTCCATGTGAGTAGTAGAGCCCACACCGTTTATGATTAACATTACCTTGTCTCCCACAGCCGGTTTCAGTTGTTTGCACAATAGGTCCACCATTTCGACCGCCGTATCATCAGCCGATACCAACGGCTTTTGACCGCCACCGCCTTCGCCGTGCTGCCCCATTCCGATTTCCATTATACCTTCCGGCAAATCGGAGATTACGGCACCGTTTTGCGGATGCGTACACGAGCGCATGGCCACAGCGAGTGTAGCCACCTTATTCGTGTAGCGGGTACCTATCTCCAACAATTCATCCAATGACTTACCTTCTTCAGAAGCCGCGCCCAAGATTTTGAATAAAGGTACGCAACCGGACAAACCGCGACGGTTATCGGCAGGCGCATTAATTCCGGCACTGATATCATCGTGTACCAACAGTTGCTTAACCTTGATACCTGTACGCTCTGCCAACTGGCAAGCCATATTGGCGCTCATGACATCACCCGAATGATTCAATACAACCAGCAGAATACCCGCCTCACATTTCATCAGCTGCAGTGCTTGAAATACACGTTGCGCGCCGGGAGCGGCAAACACGTCACCGACAACGGAACAGTCCAACATACCGCGGCCTACAAAGCCACTCAATGCAGGTTCATGTCCGGAACCGCCTAAGGTAACAATAGCCACCTGTCCCTCTTTCTTTGGCTTTACACGTACTACAATATTCTCACCGGCAAGTTTTACATAATCACGATATGCCAATACGTAACCTTCCAACAACTCCGAAGTTATATTCTCAGGATCGTTTATAAATTTTGTTTTAATATTCGACATGATATTTTCTTTTTAATAGTTATTTCAATTCCATTATTTCAACTGCGATTCCTTCCTCTTCAATAAAGGCTATTGTAAGATGCTCATCACAGACAGCCGGACCGAAAATTACTTTCTTTCCTTTCAATTCTTCCGCCAATGACGGAACCGTGTAAGCTATATGTCCCTGTTTTTGTATCAACTCGGGCATGCAACTACCCTCTTCAAACCTCAGGAATTCTATCCGGTTGGGGCTTTTCGTGTAGTCGGTCAGCCACACGCTCAAACCTTCATTGTAAAAAGCATTGTCCTTCTTTTCTGTGACAACGATACCCACATGATTAAATATTCTCATAATTATTTTTCAATTTTAAGTTTCTTGATTTCATATTCCGTATCCGCAACGACATCCGTTTTTTTCCACCTGATATATGAAAAAACAGTAAACAAGACACATACGCCTGCCAGGACACCCCCATAGACCATCATGTCGCCCGCTCCCTCATTATATCCATAAGCGTGCATTCCATTCAAGAAATAATTCACCCCGAAATAGGTCATCAAAACAGAAGCAAACGCCCAGACAGACAAAACGTTGAAGAGCCAAAGAGAAGAGTCGCATTTCAGAAGATGCACGTGTGTCACCACTGCGTAGACAAGTATGGTTATCAACGCCCAGGTTTCTTTCGGATCCCAGCCCCAATAACGTCCCCACGTCTCATTTGCCCAGACGGCTCCAAGGAAAGTGCCTACTGTCATCAACGCGAGTCCCACCCATAATGACATTTCATTCAGTATGCTGAGTTCCTCTATCTGTAACATCCGTTCAGGACGGCGCGATTTATGGCCGGTTATGATAAACAGCACCATATTGCTCATCCCTATCAACCAACTGATACCAAAAAATCCGTAAGCCGCCACGATAACAGCCACATGGAACATCAGCCACGGAGATTTCAGTACAGGAACCAACGGGGTAATCTCGGGATCCATCCAATTGAGTCCGGCTACAAAGAGAATAACCCCGGCAAACAACAGAGACAACGCAAATGACAAAACATTGCGACGGGCAAACAACAGCCCCGCCAGAACAATCGCCCAAGCCACATATACCATAGTCTCATAAGAATTACTCCAGGGTGCATGCCCGGAAATATACCAGCGCATACCCATTCCATACATATGCAAATGGAAAACAGCCAATGCCAATCCCAATAGTACGTAATGCAATATGTTTCCCCAACAACGTCTATCCGAACGTATACCGAAAAGCGTTAATAGTAAAGCTCCTCCCAACAGCAGATATCCTATCCTGCACAAACGAAAAGGTTGCAGCGCATTATACCTGCATTCAGCCTCTAATTTTTCAGAAGAGATAAGACCTGTCGACGCTTTGGCATTCTGATAGGCAACAATCATATCCAACACTCTGTCTGCCTCCGTCTGATTATGGTTCAATATAGATTGCCTGACTTCATCCAGATACCAATCGAAAATTTTACTGACAAACATGGAGTCCTTACCAATAAATAATGATAAATCGTCGCCCGGAGCATACCATTTGTTACTTTGGGAGTTATCTAAAGGAAATATTGACAAGAGTTGTCGGTTGAGAAGTTGATGAAACAAATTGATACGTTCATCAAGTTTCAATACATCCTTGTCTAAAAGAGAACGTTCCGGCACTTTCTTCCGATAGATTGTTTCCAAATCTTTCTGTAACTTGTATGAACCGTCATCGGCAAACAAATCGGTGTATGCACAATAACCACCGGATAATCCATAGCGCCCACAGATGTCTTCACCCGGAAGGCTAATAAAAGGAAGCCGCATCCATACATCGGGCATCAGCAAGACACTCAGAAGAAACTGATCGGAATTAATCCCCTTTACCTCGGTCGATTTATGCAGTTTACGCAATATTTCCGACGAAAAAGTATTTATCGGCATGACACGCCCGTTTGGGGATTGCATTGGCAATGCCGCAAACTTTTTCGCATGCGACGGACTGACGGCATGCCTACGCACAATATCCGACAAATCGGAAATATCCGCAAAAGCGAAGGTACTTAAATGCAGGAAAAAAAGGAATGCGATAGTACGTCCGGAATACAGTCGTTTCAACCGATACCGCAGCCGGCTAAATCGGGATTTACCCGACAAAAAGACGATTAGAAACCCTGTCGCAAGCAGAAAATAACCGGAATACGTAATATAACGTCCCGCAATGTCATGGTTCACCGACAGTACCGTCCCCTGTTCGTCCTCATCGTAAGATGCTTGAAAGAAACGATATCCTTGTATATCCAATACATTGTTCATGGATATATGTTCACTGCGGCTTTCTCCGTCTTTGTGTATCACAAGTACACTCTCATAGGAAGAAGGACTCGAAGAACCCGGATAACGAGATAGCTCAAAGTTTTTCAGCTCAATTGCAAACGGCAATTCATGCTCTGTGCGTTGTCCGTCGTCAAGCATTACCAGCCGATTGCCGGTCTCACCTTCACGAAGATGAAGAATACCTTCTTCACCCGTAAGAAAAGAGACAAGAGCCCCAATCAGGATAACGATAAAGGCGCAATGAACTATCAACATTCCTAATTTGACATACCGCCGGCAATGTTTTACAACAAGTACGAAAATCAAATGTAGTACTAATGTGCCTTGATAGAAAAGAAACCACGGAGCATGATACACCTCTGCTTTCGCTATTGCCGTACCATAGAATTTCTCTATGATAGTGGCAATAGCCAAAACAATGGCATAAATACACAACATTATCACCGTAGTTGCAAAAGAACTGAACAAGTTTTTCATGAATTATTCTTCGATAATGACTCTAAAACCTACGTTAAACACACGCTGATGCGGATAGTAAGCTTTACGGACATAAGATGTGGAGAACTTGGGACGTTCGATATATGATCCTCCCCTTACTACTTTGAACTCGCCGGATACTTTGGCTTGTTCTTTATACGGATAAGGAATATAATCAGAACGAGTCCATTCGGCCACATTCCCGTGCATACTATATAAGCCAAAAGGATTAGGACGGTAATCGGACGAAGCCACCTGCACCATCGCACCATCGTTTACACTTGCCTCTTTTGGTAAATAGGTGTAGAATTTATACCAATAATTGTTGGGAGCCATAGGTTGGGGATTTACACCGCTTACCGCCATACGGTTACAACTTGCATCAGCCAAATTCTCCATCTTGCCAAAATCGGTATTCAAATCGCCATACCAGAAATCCGTATCGCTACCGGCACGACAAGCCCATTCCCATTGCGCTTCGGTAGGCAGAGTTATGTTCAGCCCCGTCTTCTCGCTCAACTTCCTGCAATATGCCATCGCATCTTCATAGCTCACACGGATTACGGGTTGTTCCGGCTTGTTGGCAGGATAACCAAAGTGTACATGGTCTTTCCATAATTGGTCTACATAACGGCTGTCATGTTCCGGGAAAATCACATTATATTGCTCGTTGGTAATCTCCACTTCGCCCATCCAGAAGGCTTTATCTATCTTCACCTTTGATACAGGACGCGCATCGGCAGCACCATTCCAGCTACCCATGGCAAATTCACCCGCAGGAACGCGAACAAATGTCAATTTGATCCCGGGAGCTAAAACCACCTCTTTACGGTTGTTCTTTTCGCCGGCAAGCATAGCCTTTACGGTTTCCGTATCAAAAGGCCAGTTCTTGACTTTCACTTCTTTGACTTTTACCTCTTTTACAGGCTCAGGCATTTCTGGTTTGACAGTGCCTTTACCTTTAAGATAGGCCGCATAATCGGCAATTTCTTTCTTCCAATCCACTCCCATACCATTACCATACTTGTTGGTTAATTCTATACGACGGGCTATCTGGTCATAACCCTGATAAGGAGTACCGCTTATCTTATTAGCATTGAAGAACCCTTTATCAGGAGCATTGTAATCAATCCAAGTGTAAAGTGTCCGCCACTCTTTATCGGTAAGCTTCACATTATGATGCCCTTTCTTCAATATCTGAATCAGTTCACTCGTATTAACATGATATTCGTATGGTTGCAATACAGCCATATCGGCTTCCGGCCCTTGGCGATGTACATAAGGATGCAGATTCAAATAAGCCGTACCATATCCTCTTTCCTTCTTACCGCCGCGCAAGTCAAATATTTTCTCGCCGTTATGACAAGCCACACAAGCACGATCCAATATGGGTTGTACTTCCAAATCGAATGTAAAAGAACGGACTCCGCCTTCGGGTGCCTTGATTGCATGCGCAGGACGCTGGGAAGCGATTGTACGTTTGGGAACCGGAATTTGATTCTGGTCTTCGTGGCACCCGATACAAGAGACTACTTCGCCAGGCTGACCTGTCAACCAACTACGCATAAGCTGTACCGCAGCTCCGTCTTTGTCAATTGGCTGGATTGAAATCGGCGTATTGGCAGGTATCTTGAATATAGCAGAACCGTCTTCTTCGACAGGAACCGTTCCTAATTGGCGCTTAATATCCCAACCACTCTGAATGCCATGCCAGTTGAAGTCGGAAGTGGTTTTCAAGTAAGCGTATTCATAAGCGTGCAAACGAAGTTCTTTAATGGTGCCACGCGGTACATCACGCAAACCCTCTCCTTCATAAATGTCCTGAATGAAAACAGTGGCCTCTTTCTCATTCAGTTTTACCCTGTCGGGAATAGCAGGCGGCGTCACTGTCTCACGTACCACAATCGGGCTGATATATCCCTCCCCTTCCTGTTTCATCAGACAAGTAACATTATCAAATACATCTACCAGATAAATCCCCCATAAATCTTGTGGTCCTAACTTAGCGGCTACCAAGAAGTATTTATCATCCAACGGAATAGGCTTAATGAACTGCGGCCATACTCCATTTACCAGTTCGTCTTTTATCACCTCCACGATAGGACGGTTACGATATGGAATTTCCTGCAACATACCGGCAGCACCTTTACGGGATTTAGTGGGGTCGAAAAGTATCAGACGTCCTGAACGTGCAATACCATGATGTCCTGAAATAATTCCGACAAACGCTGAAGCATGATTAGGGAGCGGCTGAATATCAAACGTACTGTTTGGAAATGCAGAACCACTGCCAAACAATGCTTTCTGTTCCGTTCCATCCGGATTCATATGCATCACAAAACGAGAATAATAGTGCATCAAATCCGTATATTCCCAACGAGTATACATCACGCGTCCGTTGTGCATCACTACCGGATTCCAGTTAGCGTCCTGATCGAATGTGATACGGCGTAAATTTTCTGTTTCCGGGTCATATAACATCATATTTCCTACCGGGTCACTTCCGCTGACACAGGGAACTCCCTGATAGCCGACATTGGAAATAGCTATCAAACGGCCATCCGGCAGATAAGTTCCGTCATAAAATTCTAAATCAGGCTCTACCATCTTCAACAACGGTTTATATCCCGTACCATCTAATTTTACTTCATGTATATTCCAACGATTATCCGGCATTGTAGCTGTAAACATCACTCGTTTGCCATCCCAATGCATCTTGAGGTCGGCTATGGACGAACTGTTTGCAGGCTTAAATACACGACGCATCTTAATATCGCCACGCAAATTGGAAAGTTCTACAATCTCCGCATTAAACCCGCTACGACGGGCAGACTCCTGATTACTCCAATTATTTGCCTGTGTACCTAAATCCGGTGCCATCGCCTTGCGTGCCCCGGTACCCAACAGAAAACGTGCCGCAACAATTCTATCACCGTCAAGCAAAGGATTTCCCAATAAAATGGCACGTTTACAAGATACCGCTTTATAGACATCGGATATCGCTTGCGAATCACCCTGATAAATTCTATCGAAACCTTTCTGTTCCAACGCAACAAGTTCTTTCAATTTAGGCTCGTACCTGGCAATATCATAACCACGCTGTTTTTTCAAATCATCAAATGCTAATTTCACAGCAGGGATATTCAACCATTCAAGCTCTTCCTGAGCTTCAAATACCTTTTGAAGAATTTCAAAAACTTCGAGATACCTACGTATCTGTATATCCACATTCTGTTCGGTAACTATCTGTTTCAACTGATTCTTAAAAAAAGCAGGTTCCTTCAATTTAGCCACTATATTGTTGACCAATTCTCTTTCCACAGAAGCATCCTCCGCCGTCATCCAAGTATCCAAACCTCCCAAATAGCTGCCTAATATCCCTAATTGTTCCGGATACCGTTTCATCAAATCAGCTATAATCTGATCCGGAAGTACATTCATAGCCTTGAAATAGACACTACCCGAAGCAGACGAATCATCTACTCCAACTTCAGCGACAAATCGTTCATAGCCTTTAACATTATATATCAACATTCCTTGAGCATGACAATGCACACCATGCTTATAGGGCTTACCGGCAATCTTAATAGGTTGTCCGTGAGCATTTGTATTCATCGTAGGATTTCCCCAGCCAGCTTTACCAAACTCATAACGAACCTCATCAAGCCACACTTCCGTACCATCCGCCTTTATCAAACGGGCATTACCCCAAATTCCTTGATCATGGCTGGTACCATCACGGCCACCATCCGTAATCAGTATCAACTTTTCACTACCATTCAGGTCTACTTCAAAAGGCTCCGCTTTCTGTTTCACTTTCTTCCATCTGGAAACAACCGGCATACCCGATTTTTCCAGTTGAGTACGCAATTCAGATTTGGCAGTAACCACAGCATCAATCCAAGATACAGATACCTTATCTTTAGGAACGGCTCCCACCCATATCGAACAGCAGCAAAAGCCAAGTAATAAAATCAAAGATTTATTCATAAGTCCTTATTATATTAGATTAAATATATCCTTTTATAATGCGGCGTTTGAATTGGTGAAACGCAATCCGGCATTATCATGGTAAGTAGCCCACTCCGAAACAATAGCACCTTCGGGACCTGCCATCATAAAATGAAACGTAGCCAACTCTTTTAAAGGCAACACCTCACCAACTTTCTGGATAACATAATTACGGCTTTTTACAGGACCGTGAGTAGCGGGTATCTCAGGAAAACCAGACGTTACCTCTCCAACTTCCGAGCAGTTGTATGCCCATCCCTTTTGTACCTGCCATGACTCATGCTTAGCAGGATATCGGGTTGCCACATGGGCATGTTCGGGAATCATCTGCCCGGGGAGCAGATAAATGGCATGAGCAAAATAACCATATTTTTCATTGTTCACCCAGAAAATTCCTCCCATACCGACGTGTTCAAAATCACCCAGACCAAAATCCGTAACCCACATATCCTTCGCCATCAACTCTGTAAAAGGAATATCATAAAAAGCGAACATGTCTTTCATAGCTTCCATCGCTACATCTTGCTGAAATTTGCCGTCTTTATAAAAATCGGCATTCGTGTACTTCTTTGAATAACTCATACTTTTTTTACTTTTATCATATTTTTGATAACATTCTGTTCCGCAAAGGCAATTATTTTCATTACTTGTCGCAACCGGCTTATTCATACACGAAACCAGCAGCAACAAAACCATACCCGATAAGACTGACGGCAGATACTTTTTTCTCATAATCATCATATTTTAATTAATTTAAATAGCATTCAATCGACAATAAATTCTACTTTGAAGCAATACCTTCTATTTCAATCAGCAATTCTTCCCTGCACACGTCCGCACGAAGGTAAGAAATCGGTATAGACAATCCGGCTTTCTTCAGCAAGTCAACAACAACCCCGTAATCGGAAGGATGCTTCAGGTAAACACGAAGCATATTCAGCTGTGCACCACTTATCAATTGTTCTATATTCTCCATCGTTATGTGGAATTGACGTTCTATATCGACCCCTGTCATACTTTTTTCTCCTCTGATTGCAGCGGTACCCGATATATAAATCAGTTGTCTGTCATTAAAAGTAACGCTCTTGGCACGTTCAAATTTAGGGGTTGATTTTCGTTCTTGCGCAACTTCCAAAACCTCATCCGAATAAGCATGGGCAGCAACTTGTAGCTTGTTATCAATAGCCGAAGCAAAACACTCCGGATGATGAAATACAGCGGCATCCATATCTACCAGAACTCCACCCAAATCAGTACCTATACCAGTTGCAGCAGGATAACCCGTATGCCAATCGGCAGATTTATAAAAGTTGCTACGGACATTATTAAACATTTGATAGTGTTGGTCAACCCCGTCAAAATCCGTAATTCTCTCTATATAATTCCACTGGCGAATGATATTCCCGATAGCAAATCCCTCTTTATCCAAAATCTCCATTGCCAGACGGAAAGCCTCAATAGCTTGCAATTGGATATCCATATTCTGTACATCTCCATGAAATCCTCCACAGAAAAGAAATCTTCCGTCCATATTCTCCAATATCGCATAAGGATACCCGTTCCTCTTGCGATACGCAACAACGTCTCCTTCTGAAACTTTATAACTATGTACCTCCATCGCCAATCCGCCATTCAATACAGGCTGAGATACGAAACTGACAGCAGGTTCCCCGCCTGTTCCATAAAATTGCTTTACCTTGCTTTCTAACTTATCTCGATATACGACATACTCGTCATTATCTGCCGGTTTGCCAAAAAAAACTAAGCGCAACACAGCTTCACCTTGCGGCAGACACCTTAGCAAATCATCTACCATACTATCAAATTCAGCCAATCCAGTCGTATATATACGATAATGTATTTTATCACAATAATTCATACTCTTATTTTTATAATTATCATAAAGAATTTACATATTCGGTCAAAGCCTTAATCTCTTTTGCAGACACTTTCTTAGTGATTCCATGCTTATGTACTGAAAACACCTCTTCCATCGTGGCAGCCCTGCCATCAAACAGATAAGGAGCTGTACGCCAGACTTCACGCAATGTGGGAGTATCCCAGCCTTTCTCAAATTCAATATCTTCGCCGATACGGTGCATCTTCATATCGGTGTAGTAGGTACCACTATGGCACTCACCGCATTTCATCTTTTCAAAGACTTTACGTCCTTCCTGAGCCAGTTCTGAAAGTTCACCATCTACCAAATAAGGGCTCGGCACCGGTTTGAGAGCCTTTAAATAAGCGTCCACGCATACCGCATCCTCCTCAGCTATATTGAAAAACTGGATATGTTTGAAACCGGCACGGACAGCAAGTTCCGCATGTTCGCGGATACCTGAAATCATATTCGGAGCTGTCACATGCGAAAAGAGCATACTTTTACAGTTTTTAGGATTTCCTACCCCATCATTCATCAAATCCCAATTCATTCCGTCCGTACGTGCATCCGGATGACAGCCATTACAACTCTGCCAATTCTGAAAACATTGGGAAGCATCATTAAACAGCCGTTCCCCTTTATGCTCCATCGTTTCTTCACGCTCCGGATTTTGTTCTACCGCCACAACCTGGCCAGTTTCCACATCAACAATATTCAGAATATCGGAGAAATAAGTAGGAATAAAAAGTTTTCCATCGGTTAATACCATCTCCCGCGGTCCATTTCCTTTCAGCGGAACACGCTTACGCAAACCATACAAAAATCGTAAATCATAATCCAACATTTTCTTATCGGGATAAACAAGAAATTTATCCAACATTGCTTTCTGATCGATTATGCTGACTTCATGTGTACCTGAATGAGTTATGAAAAGAGACTTCTCGTTACAAGCAATACTCCAAATCCCGGCCGCTCCCCGTTCCGGTTCATCTACAATTACCGCTCCCAGATACTCTTGGGACGCAACATCAATGATACTGAATGCACTCGTATTCATCCATCCTTGCTGTAATTGCGAGGTGGGAACAGTAAAACGCCCCAAATTGTGGGAAACATACATATACTGTCCATCAGCCGAAAGACACATCCCACGCAAGGCATTACTACCATTTGCCAATTTTATATCTTTCACTTTAGTAAAATCATTTATGCGGATAACAGATACGCACGCAGCCACTTCATCAAGATTAGCTTGTTGAGCAGGAAGATAGTTCGTTGAAAAAAGATATTTCCCGTCCTTACTTAATAACATGGACTTCGGTTCACGCAATACATTCACAGTACGTACTACCTGCCGACTATTCAAATCTATTTCTGAAATAGTGTTTTGAAACTGGTTGCACACATACAGACGAGCTCTTACCGAATCAAGCAAAGGGGCGCAAGCACCAGATCCCGTGACAATCGTTTTCTCCACTGCTCCCGAATTCAGAGCTACAATATGCAGTTTACCTATTTTATCAAAAGTGGTTACATATAAATAATTGTCATCCAAAGTTATTCCGGTAGGCGGTTCGCTCAAGTCAACAGTACGCAACGCACGCCTACCATCAGAGGAGAAAAAACGAACACGATTCATTCCTTTCTCAGCAATTACTATCTCTCCCTCGGAACTGACTGCAATATCCGCATAAAAAAACGGTAGCGTACCCGCTCGAAGAACAGGCACACTACTTACACACACAATAATCAGTATCAGCTTCAGCAAATACTCCACTTTTTGAAAATAACCAACCTCTTTCATAGCATTCAATTACGTTGTTTATGGTAGCGGCAAAATTCTGAATTTGCCACACAATAAACATGCACTAACAGTACACTTTAATGCACCACGAATTCAAAAGAGGCTATATTATCTCCCAAGGGCTTACCCTATATTAATTTTCCTCATTTAGCCCTGCATTATCGTTACGATAAGCCAATGGACTCACTCCATAAGCTTCTTTAAAACAACGGCTAAAGAAACGAGGAGAACTAAATCCCGTCTTGTCCGATATTTCAGACACATTTTTCGTCAAATCCGTTTTCAATAAGAAAGCCGCTTTCTTCAACCGGACGGTGGTAAGAAACTCCTGTGGGGTCTGTCCGGTAATACCTTTTATCTTTTGGAAGAAATAAGTGCGCGACATACACAGTTCACGAATCAAATCATTCAATCCGAATTCCGAATTATCTAAATTCCGTTCGATAATTTCCATGGTCCGCTCCAACAAATCCTCATCCATAGGATTAATAGCCAACATCTTTACAGGGGCTTGCGGCTGTTTGCTGAATTTTTCTTGTAAAATACGTCGTCCGTTAACCAAATTATTACAACGGGAAATAAGTAAAGCCGTATTGAAAGGTTTGGTAATATAATCATCTGCGCCTATACGAAATCCCTCCAAAGTATGTTCTACAGCCGTACGGGCCGTAAGCAATACAACCGGTATATGACAAGTGGCGAAGTCAGTCTTTATCTGTTTACAAAACTCCGTACCTGTCATCTTTGGCATAACAATATCACTAAGTATAATATCAGGGCAGAATTCACGTGCTTTTTCTGTCCCATCCTCTCCGTCTACTGCCAACGCTACATCATAATAAGGTCGGAATAACCCCGCCAACATTTCTCTAAGAGAATCATTATCTTCAACAATCAGCATTTTTGCATTTTTAGGATGTTCAGAAACCTTTTCTTCTTCCAATAGGCACATATTCTGAGAAACAAACAGACTATTGCTTATCTCCCCTTCCGCTTTAGTATCCACCTGCAACTGTTCTTCCGCAAAATGTTCATTCCCCAATTTTAATCTCAGAGTAAAAATAGTTTCCTTATCAGGAATACTACAAGCTGTCAATGTACCATGATGCAATTCCACAATTCCTTTACTTAAAGAGAGACCTATACCAGTTCCTTCAACCATATCAGAGGCAGGATCCACCGAATAAAAGCGTGTAAAAATTTTATCTATATTTTCCTGACTAATTCCCTCACCGCTATTTTGTACTTCAACGATTGCCTCGTCTTGATTCCGGTACACACGAATTAGAACAGTTCCACCTTGAGGAGTAAATTTAAAGGCATTAGAGAGTAAGTTATTCATAACCTTTTGTATTTGCTTGGCATCATACCATACCTCAAGTTTTTCTAAATCTTTTTCAAAATGGAAATCAATTTGTCGGGTAGCAGCATACTCTACGTATAATAAATAGTTTTCATATATAAAATCAATCAAATCATGACAACTGACCATTATTTTCATGTGGCCTTGCTCCTGTTTACGAAAGTCCAATAACTCAGAAATTAATTCCCTAAGTTGAAGAGCATTCTTATAAACATTCAATATTTTGTTATAAACCGACGGAGCAAACGCCTGTAGCTGTAACAGCATTTCCATCTGTCCGATAATTATGGTAAGCGGAGTACGAAACTCATGAGAAATATTAGTAAAAAAACGAAGTTTAGATTGATTCAAGAGTTCCACGTCGTGAAGATGTTGCTGTTCATATTTCAAAGATTCACGCAAGCGAAAACGAACAAGATAAACACGTACTAAAAAATAAATAATACTTCCCCCTGCCAATACATAAAAGACATATGCCCAAGTTGTTTTATAAAATGGAGGTAACACCTTAATTCCCAATCGATATTCCGTTTCATAATCTTTTCGTTTCCCTACCGCTTTCAATGATAATATATACTCTCCTGCAGGTAAATTGGTAAAAGTAATCATTTTCTGACCATGTGTGCTGAGCCAATCCTTTGAAAAGCCCTCCAACTTATATAATAATTCATCTTTATTCGCGGGAAGATAGTTTGTTTCAGTAAACTCAAAACTAAATACAGAATATTTACTATCCAACTCTATAAAAGAAGTATAATAAAGAGCCTCTGACAAAATTCCGGTTTCATCTCCTACACGTACTTCATTACCATTCACCCACAATCTATCCGGAATAATCCGATAATATTGATAAGCCACTTTTAAATCTTCTTCATTAAAGGAAATCATCCCGTTCATTCCTCCCAAAAAAATCTCACCATCCTCTGCCTGAAATAAAGAATTCTCACTAATATTGGTAAATGGGAAACCATTTTTACTATTATAATAACTAAATTCCTTATTCTCTAAATTGAATATACAGAAACCCTTATCTGTAGTCATAAACAAATCACCTTCCTTCGACTCACAAATGGCATAGATATAATCACCGCTTGCATTATCACGTTGAATTACAAAACGTTCAAAGTTATTTTCAGCAGGTAGAAACCGATTTATCATTCCATCACCGGTTGTCAACCAAATGTTATGCTGACTGTCTTCATAAATACAAGTAATCAAATTATCACTCAAACTTTCCGAATTTCCATATTCAAAAGAATAAACTGTAGAATGATTATTTTTCATATCATAACAATAGACACCTGTACCTTCTACTGCCGCCCATAACCTATCATTGGAATCCATCATCAAATAATGAGAAAATGTATTTATTAATAAAGCGCTCTGATTCGTATCCGGATCAAAAAGAAAAATACCATCATGGGTAGAAATCACTAATTTATCCCGATAAGGTACAATACTCAGAACAATATCATTTCTTCCCGCCTTTTCACAAATGCCATAAACGGAAATTTGTTCAGTTTGCAAATCCAGTTTATTCAATCCTCCCTGATGGGTTCCAATCCAAACGGCTTTTCTCTTCTTGTCGTAATAAAGAGACTTCACAATATTTTTGGAGAGTCCATTCCCCGTATCTTTATGACGATACCATTTAAAATTACCAGTATCACGATCGTAACAATTCAAACCGCCTCCATCAGTTGCAATCCATAATTCATTGTTTTCTCCTTCAATGATAGGTCCTATCAGGGAAGCACTCAAACCGTTTTTTTCTGTCGCAGAAACTCTATAATGAGTATAAACTTGATAATCCGGAGTGAAATAGTTTACACCACCAAAATAAGTACCAATCCAGATAGTTCCCTGCTGATCTTTCAATATACTAAAGATAGAAGAATTACTCAGACTGCCAAATCTCTCAGACGATACATAACAAGTAAATAGACCGGTCTTTTTATCAAATTTATTCAACCCCCGTTCTGTACCTAACCATATACTACCCTGGTCATCCTCGCAGACACATCTCACCGAGTTATCTGCTATCGTATTTTTCCCACTATTCTCTATATAATGAACTACTGTTAATTCAGAAGAAACACGATATACTCCGTCACTCCAAGTACAAACCCATATTTCACCTAAGGAATCCTGAAAGAAACTATGAATCTGTACCCCCTTAAAAAGATGCTTGTTTACTTCTCCATCAGACGACACGATAAAGACACCATCATTGTGTCCAACCCAAAGTTGACCGGATTTATCCATCATCAGACAATTAGGAACTAAATGTTTAGGAAAAGTACAATAGACTTTCCGTTCACCACTTTTCTCGTCATATTCAAAAACAGATCCGTAACTTCCTAAATATAAATTTCTCTTATGATAAAAGATAGAGTTAATCCATTCCTTCGAACTATTATCAGACAAATGTTTGAATTCTTCCGTACGCATATTAAATTGGCAAAGACCTTCTCTAGCCAATATGTATATAATACCTTTCCCATTACCACATATATTTTTAATTTTCCGCCCCAACAAGGTATGTATATTTCCCTTCTCTTGTTTATACGATTTAATCCGAGCGCCATTATAAACACTTATCCCATTACGAGTACCAATCCATATTTGGCCACGTTCATCAGCATAAAGAGCCTGAGCAGTAAATTGAGACAAACCATCATCTGTTGTTAATGTACTAAAAAAAATATTTTCCTGGGTAACGGCTTTCAGGAAAGGAGTAAACATAGCCTGAAGAAGCAAGTAAATCAAAAAAGACTTACACAATTGTGTTTTCATAACATTACGAAGCATTAATAAAAAATGGATTACATTATCAATAAATACAAAACTATATATTACATTATATTAAAACAAACATCCATTATGGCAATCATAACATTTCTGCATTTTTTGTACGGAGACGGCACTTCATTTGTACGCTAAATGAAGTTACGGCTATTTATATTTATGAATTTTGCATTTATAATAAAGCAATTCACTATTAATAAAAAACATTCATTATGAAAAAAACAATCTGTATTTTACTTTTATTTGTAGAACTAGTTTCTTGTCAATCCAAGAGGAATATCCTCGCAGAGCAAAAAGACACCTTACTGCAAACAACAGATGAATGGAAATTAGTTTGGGCGGATGAATTTAATCAGAAAGGAAATTCTTTTGACACTTCAAAATGGAAATTTGAAGCAAAAGGTGAAGCACCATGGAATAAGTATATGGTACAAAGTTCCGAACAAGCTTATGTGCAGAATGGAAAATTGATACTACGAGCAGAAAGAAAGAACGGGAAATATATCACAGGTGGTATCAGTACACAAGGAAAAATGAGTTTCAAATACGGGAAATTGGAAATATACGCTAAATTCAACAGTTTCCAAGGAGGATGGCCGGCTATTTGGCTAATGCCCGTAAAACGTCAATATCCGAATCCGGCTGGAAAAAACGAATATCCCGGAGAGATAGACATTATGGAGCAAGTCAGTTTAGAGAAAGTCGTTTGGCATACTGTACACAGCCATTATACACTTGACTTGAAACTTGACAAGAATCCTGCGAGAGCTGGTAGCGGAACTTTCAAAGAAAATGAATTCAACCTCTATACGCTTGAATGGACCCCCACCGAATTAACGTTCTTCATTAATGGAGAAAAAACATTTTGTTATCCCAATTTACAATTGGATAATGAAACAGAAATGAAACAATGGCCTTTCGATGTACCCTATTATTTAATAGTAAACTATGCCGTAGGAGGAGAAGGAACATGGCCGGGCAAGATTAACGACACAGGACTTCCTGGAATCATGGAAATCGAATATGTGCGATACTTTCAGAAAAAACATACATATGCTTAGTTTTACTATATACTAAAAACAGAAAAGTCCTGTAAATCACTAATTTACAGGACTTTTCTGTTGATTTGCAATTCTTTCCAGCGGAGAGACAGGCTCTTGAACCTATACTTTCAAGAAATATCATAAAATTGCAAATCACTGATAATCATATACTATCCAAATTATAGGGTAAATCTAAATCTTTCTAAATGCCTTTTGCTATTCCAAATATTGGGTGTATATTTGGGTGTAGAATTTCAAACGCACCCAATTATGAATATCAAACGTAACATCATTTTTGCATTGGAGAGCCGGAAGAAGAACGGTGTGCCAATCGTGGAAAACGTACCCATCCGTATGCGTGTCATATATGCAAGCCAACGCATCGAGTTTACAACAGGCTACCGGATTGACGTAGCCAAATGGGATGCTGACAAACAACGGGTAAAGAACGGATGCACCAACAAACTAAAACAAAGCGCATCCGAAATCAATGCGGACTTGCTGAAATACTATGCCGAGATTCAAAACGTGTTCAAGGAATTTGAGGTACAGGAAGCCATGCCAACCACCCAACAACTAAAGGATGCGTTCAACCTGCGGATAAAAGATGCCAACGAAGAACAGCAGGAAGAAACACAGATAAATTTTGGGGAAGTATTCGATGAGTTTGTAAAGGAGTGTGGCAATCAGAATAATTGGACGGCATCCACCTACGAGAAATTCTCAGCAGTAAAAAACCACCTCAAAGAGTTCAAGGAAGATGTAACCTTTGAATACTTCAACGAGTTCGGCTTGAACGAGTATGTGAATTTCCTACGTGACAAAAAGGACATGAGGAACAGCACTATCAGCAAACAAATGGGATTCCTCAAATGGTTTCTGCGCTGGAGCTTCAAGAAAGGGCATCATCAGAACATGGCATACGATACTTTCAAACCCAAATTGAAAACCACCTCTAAAAAGGTGATATTCCTGACTTGGGACGAATTGAACAGGCTGAAAGATTATCAGATACCGAAAGACAAACAATATCTGGAGCGTGTCAGGGACGTTTTTCTGTTCTGTTGCTTCACAAGTCTTCGATATTCAGATGTTCGTAACCTGAAAAGAAGCGATGTGAAGCCCGACCATATCGAAGTTACCACAGTCAAAACGGCAGACAGTCTGATAATTGAACTGAACGACCATAGCAAAGCCATACTTGAAAAATACAAGGAAGTCCATTTTGAGAACCACATGGTACTGCCCGTCATCAGTAATCAGAAGATGAATGATTATTTGAAAGAACTGGGGGAACTGGCTGAAATCAACGAGCCTGTACGGGAAACATATTATAAAGGGAATGAACGTATAGATGAAGTCACGCCAAAATACGCATTACTAAGTACCCATGCAGGAAGAAGAACATTCATTTGTAATGCGCTGGCTCTCGGTATTCCGGCACAGGTCGTAATGAAATGGACGGGGCATAGTGACTATAAAGCCATGAAGCCTTATATTGACATAGCGGATGATATTAAGGCAAACGCCATGAACAAGTTTAACCAACTATAAAAGTATCAATCAGTTTCATAGATTATCCGCTATTTGAACTATATTTGCGACAACAATAGACTTTGAAACATGGAAAACAACAAAGAACATCATATAGAAAGAACGAACTTTGACGCATTTGTTCATGCTGTCGGTTCGGAAATAGAACAGGCGCAAGTCAGACTGATTACCGCAGCCAATGCGCAAATGCTTTTCCATTACTGGAAAATAGGCAACTATATCCTGTATCATCAGAACTTACAAGGCTGGGGAAGCAAAATCATCAAGCAACTGGCAAAGGCTATCCGATTCAATTATCCTGAAAAGAAAGGCTATTCGGAACGTAACCTTACTTATATGTGCCAATTCGCACGGTCATATCCGCTGAACGTGCTACGAAGTTTCATTGACACGGATGCAAGGTTATCTGTTCCAAGCATACAGAATGTCACGGATGAAGTCTTGAAACTAAACAACGGACAATTTACGCAAGAACTTACTGCGCAAATACAATCCACTGATAGTCAGTTGTTAGAATTTACGCAAGAACCTCTTGCGCAAATTCAGAATGTTGCCAAAACTGTATCTGCCATTTACCGGATAACGATTGAGGATATAGAAAAATTATTTTTGGCATCCCCTGTTGCCAGAATAAATTGGGCCAGCCATGTAATCATGCTCAATAATTCGCTTCCATTAGGTGTAAAATATTGGTACATGAAGCAATCGGTAGAAATGGGCTGGAGCAGCAATGTTCTCAAAATACAAATTGAAACCAACCTATATAACAGACAAATCAGCAACAACAAGGTAAACAATTTTACAGCCACACTCCCGGCACCACAAAGTGACCTTGCCAATTACTTGTTGAAAGACCCGTATATCTTCGATTTGGCAGGAGCGAAAGAAAAGGCAGACGAAAGGGATATAGAAGAGCAACTGGTAAAGCACGTTACCCATTATTTGTTGGAAATGGGCAATGGTTTTGCCTTTGTCGCCCGGCAGAAGCATTTTCAAATAGGAAACAGCGATTTCTTTGCCGACCTTATTCTATATTCCATTCCCCTACACGCATACATCGTAGTGGAATTAAAGGCTACCCCATTCAAACCGGAGTATGCAGGACAACTGAACTTCTACATCAATGTGGTGGATGACAAGATGAGGGGAGAGAATGACAACAAGACTATCGGGTTGTTGCTGTGCAAAGGAAAAGACGAAGTTGTAGCACAATACGCCTTGACAGGCTACGACCAGCCGATAGGTATCAGCGATTACCAGTTGAGCAAGGCTATACCTGAGAATTTAAAATCAGTTCTGCCAAGTATAGAAGAAGTAGAGGAAGAACTGACTTCCTTTCTTGATAAAGATAAGAATCCATAAACTAAGTGTACATGGCAGTAGAAATACAGATTATGATTCCCCAATATGGCGAACTCAATCGAATATACAGCGATTTTATAATCAGCCATACTATCTCTTTTGACAAGCAGAAATTCATTACGGACTTCTATAAGCAATACAATGATACAACAGCCTTTGAAGCCGCTATCCTTGAACTGGTGCTTGACAAACATAAAGAACAATATACTCTGATTCTCAACAGCCTGAGAACCGAGATAGAGAAGAACATACTGATTTACGAAAAACATCCATTGTTTGATGATGAGATAATTTCCCGTGTATGCTACAACTTCGCTGGCAGATATGACACTGATATAGAAGCGCAGTTGAGAATTACACAAAAATTAAGCAAGCCCTTGAATGAAGCATATAACAGATATGATTCCATTGGCTACAGGGAACATACGGCAGAGGAAGAGAAGCAAGCCGAGAAGGAGTATGAACGCTGCAAGGCTGAATACGACAAGGAAAAGAAGGAATTGGACAAACTCTATGAATTGCAAAAGCAAGACAGGAAAGAGGCTTTTCAATATACGGAAAACCTTTCCGGTAATATTTACCGCCTAAACCTTCTTTTTATGGAAATCCTGAAGAAGTACCTTCCTGATGATGTGGAAGTAAAACGACAGTATGAACCGGTCAAGCAAAATGAGCAAGAAGAAATACAGAATACACCGGAGGGACAGCATGAATATTTTGACATGAAGTCGCTTTCGTCCATTCATGAGACCTGTGTCGGGGAACAGTTCGAAGCCATTACCATATCGGACTTTTATGCCAATATAAACCTGCACCCCTGCAAGAACATACTAAAAATCAAGGCAAGGGAAAAGATACGGGTGTGTTACCTGATATTCCTGATGAGCGAAAAACTATCCAAGCAATACAGGGACGAATGGCGAGACAAGATATTGAAACTACTGGATATTGACGAGAGCTATTACAGGTCGAAGTACAAAGAACCCGTTTCCGATTTTCCGAGTGATAGTAACCAGAAATTCGCCAAAGAAATGGAAAGCATATTCAGATAATTCGTGATATATCCTGACATTCCACGAAATTACCACTTTTACCACTCATATTAATTTTTGAGTGGTATTTTTATTATCTGATATTCAGTAAGATATAATGACTTCAGATTTATATCATCCACATCCTTACCACTTACAACCATACCTAATTTTGCATCGTTCGAGAACAGAAATAACAGCCAGTGCGCAGGGCTGATTGTTTAACGACTAAATAGATTGGACGATGACAAATCTTCAAGAGTTATTATTAAAACCCGTCTGGCAGATGACAGGCGAAGAGTTCATATTCCTAAGCAAGCACGCTTCCAACCAAACGGAAGCGCAACCGCAGCCCGTCACGGACACAGAAAGAAAGTATGTGTACGGAATACTTGGCATTGCCAAACTGTTCGGGTGCAGTCTGCCCACCGCCAACCGTATAAAGAAAAGCGGAAAGATTGACAAAGCCATTACGCAAATAGGGCGCAAGATTATCGTTGATGCGGAACTTGCCCTTGAACTGGCCGGAAAGAAAACCGGAGGACGAAAATAACGGGAGGTGTACTTATGGATTATATGAAAGACAACAAGGAAATATCGGCAGAAGAAGCCGTAATCCTTTGGCAAGCCTCACGTTTGAGCCTGTCGAAAAGTTACGAGAAAGCACCGGAAATTCTCAAAGTACATGGTTCCGTCATAGGAACATTGGGGAATTTCAGCGCATCCATCGGCAAAGCCAAAAGCAAAAAGACGTTCAATGTGTCGGCTATCGTAGCTGCCGCATTGAAGAATGGTACGGTATTGCGATATGTGGCGGAACTTCCGGAAGACAAACGGAAAATCCTTTATGTGGACACGGAACAGAGCCCTTATCATTGCCTGAAAGTCATGAAACGTATTTTACGGATGGCCGGGCTTCCCGATGACAAGGACAATGAGCATCTGGAATTTCTCGCTTTGAGGAAATACACGCCCGAACAGCGTATCAGGATTGTAGAGCAGGCTATCTACAATACGCCTGACATAGCCCTTGTAATCATAGACGGCATCCGTGACATGGTATATGACATCAACAGTCCCGGAGAATCGACACGCATCATATCCAAACTGATGCAGTGGACGGACGACAGGCAGATACATATCCACACGATACTCCACCAGAACAAGGGGGATGAGAACGCGAGAGGGCATATCGGTACTGAACTGAACAACAAGGCAGAAACCGTACTCCTTGTGGAAAAGGACAAAAACAATGGAGATATAAGCAATGTTTCAGCCATGCACATACGGGCAATGGATTTCGAGCCTTTCGCATTCCGTATCAATGACAACGCCCTGCCCGAACTCATGGAGGGTTACAAGCCCGAAGCCAAGAAACCGGGAAGACCGGAAGAGGAAAAGTTCGACCCTTACAGGCATATCACCGAACAGCAGCACCGCATCGCACTGGAAGCAGTTTTCGGACTGAAAGAGGAATACGGCTACAAGGAGCTGGAAAAAGCTTTAATCAAAAGCTATACGTCAGTAGGTGTAAAGCTGAACCATCAAAAGGCGGTACCGCTCATCACCATGCTTCGCAACAAACGGATGATAGTGCAGGAGAACGGCAGAAAGTACACGTTCATGCCCGACTTCCACTATTAGTCCACACCTTGCAATCGCTTCACTTTATTCCGAGGGTCTATATATTAGGGATAAAGCGAAGTGGTTGCGGAATGTGGAGAACCGCTTCACTTTATTACCGTACTCTATATATACGAAAATAAAGTGAAGTGATTATAAAGACCGTACTTCAGAAAGAGGTACGGGCGAAAAGAGAAATAAACCGATTCAATCACTATTCAAACAATTATTTTTTATGGATATACAGACAGCGAAACAAATCAAGATAGCGGATTACCTGCATAGTTTGGGCTTTTCTCCCGTCAAGCAGCAGGGCATAAACCTGTGGTACAAGTCACCGCTAAGGGAAGAAACGGAAGCCTCGTTCAAGGTGAACACAGAACGTAACCAATGGTATGATTTTGCACTCGGCAAGGGTGGGAATATCATCGCACTAGCGCAGGAACTTTATTGTTCCGACCATGTGCCATATCTCCTGCAAAGAATCGAAGAACAGGCACCCAGCATTCGTCCCGTGTCTTTTTCTTTTGGCAAGCAATCATCTTCCGAGCCAAGTTTCCAACAGCTGGAGATTGTGCCGCTTTCTTCTCCTGCCCTACTCACCTATTTGCAGGAAAGGGGAATAAACATCGCACTGGCAAAAAGAGAATGTAAGGAAGCGCACTTCACCCATAAAGGCAAACGGTATTTCGCCATCGCCTTTCCTAATGTATCGGGTGGGTATGAAATCCGCAACAGATATTTCAAAGGCTGTATTGCCCCAAAGGAAATATCCCACATCAGACAATCGGGGACAGCAAGGGAAACGTGTTATGTGTTCGAAGGTTTTATGGACTACCTTTCATTTCTCACTTTAAGATTGGAGAATTGCCCGAAATATCCCGAACTGGAGAGGCAAGATTATATGGTACTGAATTCCGTAGCCAATGTTTCCAAAGCCCTCTATCCTTTGGGGAGCTACGAGCGCATCCATTGTTTCTTTGACAATGACCGTGCAGGGATGGAAGCACTCCAACAAATCCGTATGGAATACGGCAGGGACTTATACATCCGTGATGCTTCGCAGACATACAGCGGATGCAAGGACTTGAACGAATACTTACAGAAACAGGCTGAAAGAAACAGGCAAGTTCAATCTGCAAAAGGGGTGCGCAGCCAACCACCGAAAAAGAAAAACGGCTTTCGGTTATAGCCCACTATAACTACACGCTTCGCTTTCGTAGTTGTGGGCTCTCCCGAGGGGCTTATGGCTCTGCCCTAAGAACCCGGCAAAGGCTGTCAGCCCTATGCAACCCGACCAAAGAGTGACCCTCTCTTTGGAAACTCCGCTTAGGAGTTACACCCCTAAGAACCCCTCTGCGAAAGCGAGCAAAGCAATCTATCGTAAAACAATAAATCAGAATAGTTATGGCAACAAAATCAAGCATACATATCAAGCCTTGCAACACCAAATCAAGCGAGGCACATAACCGAAGGACTGCCGAATACATGCGTAATATCGGAGAACCCAAAATCTACATCGTACCCGAACTATCCGCTGACAACGAGCAATGGATAAACCCGGAATTCGGCAGCCCCGACCTGCAAACGCACTACGACAACATCAAACAGATGGTAAAGGAAAAGACAGGTCGTGCCATGCAGGAGAAAGAGCGCGAGCGCAAAGGGAAAAACGGAAAAATCATAAAAGTGGCAGGATGTTCGCCCATCCGTGAGGGTGTGCTGCTCATCAAACCGAACACCACACTGGCAGACGTGAAGAAATTTGGTGAGGAATGCCAAAGACGCTGGGGCATCACTCCGCTTCAAATCTTCCTGCACAAGGACGAGGGGCATTGGCTAAGCGGACAGCCTGATGCAGAAGACAAAGAGAGTTTCCAAATAGGTGAAAGATGGTTCAAGCCCAATTACCATGCACACATCGTATTCGACTGGATGAACCACGACACAGGCAAGAGCCAAAAACTCAACGACAATGATATGATGGAAATGCAGACTTTGGCTTCTGACATCCTCTCCATGCAACGTGGGCAGTCCAAAGCCGAGACAGGCAAGGAACATTTGGAACGAAATGACTTCATCATTGAAAAGCAGAAAGCCGAACTGCAACACATAGATGAAACCAAGCGGTACAAGGAACAACAGATTAGTCTTGCCGAACAGGAACTCAGACAGGTAAAATCAGAGATACGCACGGACAAACTCAAAAGCGTAGCCACTGATACTGCCACCGCCATAGCAAGCGGAGTTGGTTCTCTTTTCGGAAGTGGTAAATTGAAACATTTGGAGCAAACCAACGAAAATTTGCACCAAGAGATTGCCAAACGAGACAAAGGTATTGATACCCTCAAAATCCAAATGCAGCAAATGCAAGAGCAACATGACAAACAGATACGTAATCTTCAAGGAATACACAACCAAGAACTGGAAGCCAAAGACAGGGAAATATCACGGCTGAACACTCTGCTTGAAAAGGCATTCAAGTGGTTTCCGATGTTTAGAGAAATGTTGAGAATGGAAAGACTATGCGCTGTCATTGGGTTTACCAAAGATATGATAGATTGTCTTTTGACAAAGAAAGAAGCCATCAGATGCAATGGTAAGATTTATTCCGAGGAACATAAACGAAAGTTTGACATCAAGAACGATATTTTCAAGGTGGAAAAAAATCCAGCCGATAGCGGTAAACTTATGCTGACCATAAACAGACAGCCGATTGGAGAGTGGTTCAAAGAGCAGTTTGATAAGTTACGGCAAAGTTTACGAATATCAGCAGAAGAACCAAGAAAAAGCAGGGGATTCAAATTATAATTGTTTAAATCAGAAAATAAAAGTGCAATTCTGATTGTTTATGAATTGCACTTTTATTTCCTACGTGTAAACATAGTAGATATAACACATAACAACACTTCTAAAAATACAATTCATCATCCGTTCGATAGCCTGCCACATAAAACAAACCACAATTTTTACATTGCAATGTAAACTCCCAATCCCATTTAGGGAAGCTACAATAAGACGATTCCAACAAACCGCCACATTGACAACAATATTTATTTTCTGAAACAAAATTTAATTGAATCGGAGAATTTTTACAGTATTTAATAATTCCTCTTTGAGATAATTCCCAAAAACATTCTGCCGTAGCTCTTACGTCATACAAGGAATTATGCATATTATCAAAATCTTTGTGAAATAAGTAATTGTACAATTCCTTTAAAGAAGGGTATTTGTACTTTCTATCAGCCATATTACTTTCAATTTTACACACATCTACAGTAGCCTTCATCGTACAAATAATACATATTCCATAAAACAGTAGATTTATATCATCCTTTGACAACTCTGTATAACGCAAGAGCTCACATTTAAGAACATTTATATCAAAATCCGCATTATGAACTACTATATAATGAACAGCTTTTAGCTGCTCCACGAAATATCTATAAAAATCTCGTCTATCCCATCCTTCTTCCTGTGCCCTATCATTAGTAATTCCATGAATAGAAACAGAAGCATCAGGAATTGTGAAGCAATCTGGTTTCAATATATAATCAGACTCCTTCAATATATCATTATCATAACCTGAAAAGATTTGATAACTTATTTGAACTACGTACGGCCAGTTATCTATATTATCAAAAGACACGTTCAAATCTTGTGCCAGTCCTGTTGTTTCAATATCCAAAACAAGGATTACTGTCTGATATAAATCATAGCGTCTGACACTAGGTCCTATATTTGTCACTTTACAATGGATTATTTCTTCATAATTTAATGCTGTATTATAGCCAAATTCTTGCAAAGATGATAATAAGACCGAAGAAGATATCGTCTGTGGATCATTTTGAGGTAATCCACCAATAAAATTATAATTGAAACCATATCCAGACAAAGAAGGGGGCATTATTACATGACATTTCCATCTCAATTCTATTCGTTTAAAAACGTTTTTATATTTTTCATTTGGCTCAAAAACAATAAAACCTGCATTTTTAAAAAGCTTCTCTGCGTGGCTATTCATTAGTAAATTAGAAGGCAATTCTTCCACCTTTATCCAAACATGAAAACCATTATTACTTCCAGTACTAATAACCCAATCATATATGCCTTTAATGCCCAAAGATAATAAGACCTGTTTTACAAATTCAGTAGAAGAACAGCCATCAATATCAATGCACCTATACGAATTAGCACCAGAAAGGACACCAATACCTGTCGCGGAATTCCAAAAATAAGATTTCCATTCAATATTATTGTAACAATTCGTTATGTGTTTTCTTTTTCTAAAATAAGTAATAGGTCTTTTAAATTGTTGAACAAAATCATATTGTGACAATGTAAAGTCTGTATTTTCTGTTTTTATCAAGTCCAGTTCATCTAAATGAAGTATTTGATAGCTTATCTTATTTGCAACTACATCTTTATATTCACAAATAACCGCATCAGTCCACCAATCCCAATCTTCAAACTTATTAGCCTTTATACGGGCAGAATTTCTAAAACAGAAATAATTACTAAACGGTAAAGCCGTAGCAACACTATCAGTTTCATCATCCATACCACTTGACAAATTAATTGCCTCATAAATTCTATTTACACCATTTTTTACTATATCAATTTTAAATATAGGTGAACAGTCTTTTTGACATTCAAATATCGCCCAAAGTATATTCTCCTTCAATCCAAGACTAATGTTATATATCTCATTATCATAATATTTACAGAAGTTTTGAAATGTAAACACACGCAAAACACCCTTATTTCCAAAATATCCATTTATGAATGTGACTTGAAATCCCATTGACTTATAAAAATGAGAATACAACGAGAATTTGTCTCTATTACAAATGATTGTGTTGCTTTGCATAACTTATGATATTTTATTTATGGAAAGTATCTCCAATTTATCCATTTCTATATTACATTTTAAATACTTAGCCAATTCTACTTTTATAGAATACTTAATATCCCGCATTTACAGATTATTATTAGAAAAGTTTATATAATAAACACCAACGGTTCCATTCAGCTTATATTTAACCTTATATTCCATATCGTTTTTATTTTCAAAAATACTAATATTTTATATGTTTTCCAAGAAATGATTTATAATTATACCCAACTATGAGACAGTGAAGTATTAAATCTTAAATAAAACAAAAAACACCCGATTTTACATTCTTGGGTGTAAAATCGGGTGTTAATCCTATAAATCATTGAAATTCAATGTTTATTGCGGAGAGACAGGGATTCGAACCCCGGGTGCCTCGCAGCACAACGGTTTTCAAGA
>ERZ773156.163-NODE-163-length-95687-cov-114.34_pt1 | contig 95687 bp, 102 predicted proteins | sample MGYA00511895_ERZ773156 | MGnify/ENA primary metagenome ERZ773156 (study PRJEB29015, sample SAMEA2737850) | human gut metagenome | biome: human gut; feature: human-associated habitat; material: faeces | place: China | collected 2012 ... | reverse complement strand
CCTCAATCCCGCATAAACACTAGGTTTATTTATCCAAGCTCTTCATTGTCGGGAACAATAAAACATCTCTGATTGCTGCGGAATCTGTGAGCAGCATAACCATTCTATCGATACCGAATCCGATACCACCCGTTGGCGGCATACCGTATGCCAGCGCATTTAAGAAGTCTTCATCTGTGTGGTTGGCTTCGTCATCACCGGCTGCTGCCAGCGCATCCTGTGCCGCAAAACGTTCTCTCTGGTCAATCGGGTCATTTAATTCAGAGTACGCATTTGCCATTTCCCAGCCGTTCATAAACAGCTCGAAACGTTCTGTATATTCCGGTGCATCCGGCTTTTTCTTTGTCAGCGGAGAAATATCTACCGGGTGATCCATAACAAATGTCGGCTGAATCAGATGTTCTTCTACATATTCTTCAAAGAATAAATTTAAGATGTCACCCTTCTTATGTCTTTCCTCAAATTCAATATTGTGTTCCTTTGCAACAGCTCTTGCTTCTTCAAGTGTTTCAATCTTTGAGAAATCCACATTTGCATATTTCTTAACAGCATCAACCATTGTAATCTTCTCAAACGGCTTTGAAAAATCGATTTCGATATCACCGTATTTTACAACCGGTGAACCGTTTACCTTTTCACATACTGTACGGTACATGGTTTCTGCAAGTTCCATCATGCCGTTGTAATCGGTATATGCCTGATACAGTTCCATTAATGTAAATTCAGGATTGTGTCTGGTGTCCACACCTTCATTACGGAATACTCTGCCGATCTCGTAAACACGTTCCATGCCGCCGACAATCAGTCGCTTTAAGTATAATTCCAGTGAAATACGAAGCTTTACATCTTCGTCCAGTGCATTGTAATGTGTTTCAAATGGTCTGGCAGCCGCGCCGCCTGCATTGGAAACGAGCATTGGTGTTTCTACTTCCATGAAGTTTCTGCCATCAAGGAAGTTACGGATTTCCTTGATAATCTGTGAACGCTTCATAAATGTTGTTCTGACTTCCGGATTTACAATTAAATCCACGTATCTTTGTCTGTAACGCACTTCTGTATCTGTTAAGCCATGGAACTTTTCCGGAAGCACCTGTAAGCTCTTTGTTAAAAGTGTGATTTCAGATACATGAACAGACATTTCACCCTTCTGTGTTCTGAAAACTTCACCCTTTACGCCGACAATATCGCCGATGTCAAATTTCTTAAAACGTGCATACGGTTCTTCTCCGACAGAATCTCTTGCTACATATAACTGAATGTTGCCCTTTAAATCTGCCACATTGCAGAAAGAGGCTTTACCCATGACACGCTTTGCCATTAATCGTCCTGCAATGGATACTTCCTTGCCTTCAAAATCTTCAAAATGTTCTTTAATATCCTGTGTATGGTTTGTCACATCGTACTTTGTAATCTCGAATGGATCTCTGCCTTCTTCCTGCAAAGTCTTTAACTTATCCATACGGTTCTTAATCTGTTCATTGACATCAGGCATCTGTGTATTATTCTTCTCCGCCACTGTTCTTTCTCCTTATCGACTATTCATTTATAATTTCTACAATCTTATACTCGATTTCGCCTGCCGGTGCTTCTACCTTTACGATTTCTCCAACCTTCTTGCCGATGAGAGCGGCACCGAGCGGTGATTCGTTGGAAATCTTATTGTTTAAGCTGTCTGCTTCGGAAGAACCGACGATAACATACTCAATATCTTCATCATATTCGATGTCATGCAGCTTTACAACACTTTCCATTTTAACACGGTCTGTACTCTTATCATTGTCCTGAATGATTTCTGCATTGCTTAAAATTGCTTCAAGCTCTGTAATCTGTGTTTCAATATCTCTCTGTTCGTCCTTGGCTGCATCGTATTCTGCATTTTCAGATAAATCGCCCTGCTCTCTTGCTTCCTTTAACTTCTGGGCAACTTCCTTTCTTCTGACAACCTTTAAGTTCTCCAGTAATGCAACACGTTCTTCGTAACCTTTCTTTGTAAGAAACTGTTTCTCTGCCATTTTCATCTATCCCTTTCTACATTTATAACATTTTAAAACTAGTCATAATATTATAGCCTAATCATATTCATCTGTCAATCAGCTGTATCAAACTTCACTTTGTTTCATCAGCCCCGTGTACCATATCCACCAGTTGTTCCAGTTCTTCAAAATGCTCCACCTGATTGACCCTGCCGCGCAGTGCCGCAGAATGTTTCATGCCTGCCGTGTACCATGCAAAATGCTTGCGCATTTCACGGATTCCGGTGTATTCGCCTTTTGCTTCAATGAGCATTTTGGCATGGCGCAGTATCATATCACAGATTTCTTTTGTTGTCGGCGGTGCAAGCACCGTCTTATCTTTTAAATAGCGGCTCACCTGTGAAAATATCCATGGGTTGCCTCTCGCACCGCGTCCAATCATCACGGCATCACAGCCGGTTTCTTCAAACATCCGGATAGCGTCCTGTCCCGTTAAAATGTCACCGTTTCCGATCACCGGAATTTTAACCGTTTCTTTAACCCTGCGAATAACGTCCCAGTCTGCCTTTCCCGAATAATACTGTTCTCTTGTACGCCCGTGTACGGCAACTGCCGCCCCGCCGGACTCCTCAATCACATGGGCAATTTCCGGCGCATTAATGCTTTCATCGTTAAAGCCCGCACGAATTTTAACCGTTACCGGTTTTTGAACGGCTTTTGCCATGGCTTCTACGATTTTTCCGACCAGCACCGGATTTTTCATCAGTGCCGAGCCTTCACCGTTATTGACAACCTTTGGAACCGGGCATCCCATATTTACATCAATAATGTCAAACGGCCGTTCCTCTACACGCTTTGCAATCTCACCCATCACCTCCGGATCTGAGCCAAACAGCTGCAATGCAATCGGGTGTTCGTTCGGTGTTACCTGCATTAATGCTTCTGTATTTTTATTGCCGTATAAAATTGCCTTTGCGCTGACCATTTCCGTATACAAAAGACCGCAGTCCATTTCTTTGCATAACAGACGAAATGGCAGGTCTGTAACGCCTGCCATCGGTGCCAGTACAACAGGATTTTGTATTTCTACATTTCCTATAAACATTCACACTCTCCTATTCGTTATTCTCCAAGGAAAAACACCCGGTAAAACATTTCCATCGACTCTAACAAATCCCGCTTTTCATACTGTAATTTCTTAATCAGCATACCGCAGGCAATGTCATCATAGAGCAGGTCATTTTCATCGGCTTCGGTTTTAAATAACAGCGTGCCGTTTTCGTCAAATTCAAGTGTTAAAATGCCGCCGACTTCCTCGGTAAACAGCACACACATAATTTTTAATTCATTTTTAATATCCTCCGGAAGCTTGTCAAAGGCTTCGTTCAGATAAAACTTTTTCTCATACGCACTGGATGCACAAAGCACTACATTTTCATTAAACATATCCATATAATCCTCTCACTGATACTTCTCCTGCCGATATGACCGCCTGTGTGCCGTCTTCTTTGGTCACAAGCAGTTCCCCATGGCTGTCAATCCCCGCCGCAACACCGGTAAATTCTTCTTTTGCGTCACAAATCCGCACCTGCCTGCCCGCATTGATTAACATTTCATTATAATCCTGCACCAAACCGCTTAAATCGCCTGTATTTAAAAACTTCTGATAGTATTTTGTAAATTCTTCGGCAAACAGTGCTACAATGCGGCTTCGTTTGATATTCTTTCCTGTTTCTACAAAAAGGGACGATGCAGTTTCTTTGATTTCGTCTGCAAATTCCGTTGTGTTGACATTGATTCCGATACCAATCACTACATAGTGGATACAGTCAAGCTCTGCACTCATCTCTGTTAAAATGCCGCAGACTTTCTTTTTATTGATAACGACGTCATTGGGCCACTTAATATGACATTCCACGTCTGCGCCTGTTTCCGCAACTGCACGGCGGATTGCCATAGTCACTGCCATCGCTGCAACGATTGTAAGCATGGAGGCATTGGCAGGATTAATCTGCGGACGTAACAGCAATGTCATCCAGATTCCGCTTCCTGACGGAGACACCCATTGTCTGCCCCGCCTGCCCCTGCCGCCGGTCTGGCTTTCCGTAATATAAAGTGTGCCGTCTTTTGCTCCGTTTTCTGCATTTCTTTTAGCTTCATTGTTGGTAGAATCAATTTCCGGCGCATAGACCACTTTTTTTACCGTATCGCCGGGATTTAACTGGCTCTCAATTTCCTCTGCCGTTAAAATGTCCGGATATCCCGCAATCTTATAGCCCTTATTCTGCACCGCCTCAATCGTATAACCTTCTTCTTTTAACTGGTTGATTGCTTTCCATACGGCAGTTCTTGACACCCCCAGCTCATCACATAACATCTGACCAGAAACATATTCATTTGTTGTTCTTAACTGTCTTAATATCTTTGTTTTCATGAATCCCTGCTCCATTAGAATCTTTCATATAGCAGGGCTGCCGCACTAAGAATCTGTCTTTTCTCTCTTAGTACGGCAGCCCATTTTTACGGCTGATGCTTCTGCCGGTTCTTACATCTTACAATACTGCCAGTCCGACTGCTGCACTTACAATCAGCAGAATCACTGCGGCAATTATCAGAAATACTCCCGACAGCCTTTTTTTATTCATAAATGCTTTTATCCCGGATAAGCCGTTGATAAGCGCTCCTGCCAGGAAAACGATCGGAAATAAGATTCCGCTGTTACTGCGCAGAAACAGGATTAAGATAAATAAAATCATAATCCCTGCCGTCAGTGCAATCGTTGCATAGTCAATCAGCATTTTAGATTTCCGGTATGCTCCACTCGTGGTATAATACATCTTCTGCTCCGTTTCTTTTTTTGAATTAATAAGCACCCAGTGTTGCTGCCATTACCGCTTTAATGGTGTGCATTCTGTTTTCCGCTTCATCAAATACAACGGACTGCTCAGATTCAAATACTTCGTCCGTTACTTCCATTTCATCTAAGCCGAACTTATCATGAATCTGCTTGCCAATCTTAGTCTTTAAATCATGGAAAGACGGCAGGCAGTGCATAAAGATTGCATCCGGTGCTGCATTTTCCATAACTTTCTTATTAATCTGGTACGGTAACAGTGCCTTGATTCGCTCTGCCCATACTTCGTCCGGTTCACCCATGGATACCCATACATCGGTATATAAAACTTCAGCGCCCTTTGTGCCTTCTTCTACGTCTTCTGTCAATGTAATTGAACCGCCGCTTCTCTTTGCCCATGCTTCACACTGTGCTACCAGCTCTTTATCCGGGAAATATTCTTTTGCCGTGCAGGCTGTGAAATGCAGTCCGAGCTTTGCACAGACAATCATCAGGGAATTACCCATGTTGTATCTTGCATCGCCCATATAAACGAACTTCACGCCCTTTAATCTGCCGAGCTTTTCACGGATTGTCAACATATCCGCAAGCATCTGTGTCGGGTGGTATTCGTTAGTTAAACCGTTCCATACCGGTACAGATGAATACTTTGCCAGTTCCTCCACAATCGTCTGCTCAAATCCTCTGTACTCAATGCCTTCAAACATTGTACAAAGCACTCTTGCCGTATCTGCAATGCTTTCTTTCTTGCCAATCTGGGAACCCTGCGGGTCAAGGTAGGTCACGCCCATGCCTAAATCATGTGCTGCCACTTCAAAGGAACAGCGTGTTCTTGTACTTGTCTTTTCAAAAATGAGTGCTACATTTTTACCGCGCAGCGGCTGTTCTACAATGCCTTTCTTTTTCATATCCTTTAACTTTGCGGATAAATCAATCAAGTACAGAATTTCTTCCGGTGTAAAATCCTTTAATGTTAAAAAATCGCGTCCTGTTAAGTTCATGTGTCCTCCTATCCCCTGCCTGACGACCGGGTTCTCATTTTCTTATTCATTCATTTTATGAACAACGGTATCAATTTCTCCGACAAGCTTATTGATATCTTTGTTAATATCATTGATAAAATCGGACAGCTTTCCGACTTCTCCGGCAACCACCGCAAAGCCTCTGCCGTTCTCCCCGGCTCTTGCCGCTTCAATACTCGCATTTAACGCAAGAATCTTCTGCTTTCCGTGAACGGTATTTAGCTGTACCGTCTTTTCCTTAATCCTGTTGACCAGCTCTTCGGCATCCTTTGCGCCTGTACCCAGCTTTCCAATAATCTGTTTATTGTGCTTTTCCATATATTGGGCATTAATATAGTTGTTTAAAACCTGCCCCAGCAGTTCTGCACTGGCACGAATTGCTTCTTCACTGCGTATTGTGACCTTATGTAATGCTGCAATATACCGGTCTTCATTGACACCAATTTCCCTTGCGACCGCACGGAACTTTTCATCGTCCGGTGCTTCGGACAATACCTGTCCGCCAATCACAGAGCCAACCACTTCGTCCCCGATTTTTAACTCGATACCGAAATCAATCAGTCCTGCATGACAGAAATATACGCCCTTGCCTTCCCTGTCGCACTTTTCGCATCGTCTGCACCCTTCCGGACTTTTTCTTGTCAAATCAATACAAAATTCCGTAAAATTATAACACTCGGAAATGTATCTGCCATCAGCACCTACAGCGACTGTCGCAAGTCCCGTAGCTTTCGCCCAGTTGGACATAATCTGTTCAAACTGCTCCATATCACAAAAATCTTTAATATTTATCATATGAATCACCTCACGTACATATCATATTTATTCATATTATATCAAAAAGCTGTAAATATTCAAGCACTGTTTTCCATGAAAATACATGGATTTGTATCTGAAAATTCCAATAATATAAAGAAAACGGTACTTCTGTAGAACTGTATTCATTATTTCTGAATACAGTATACAAAAATACCGTTCCATAAAAACTACTATTATTTAAATGATTAATAGAAGCAATGGCTTCCGATAATCATATAACTGTCATAAGATGAATAATTTGCGATGGAAAGCGAACGGAAAAATGTATAATTTCCTACATTGTTCACACCGGATAAAGCTTCCTTTGCTGCCTGGATACATGCCTGGTTCGGACCGCTTGACAATCTGGCTGCAAATTTTGCGGATGGATTGCCGTTGCCGTCTGATACACCTGAAAACTGCTTTGGTGCATAAATTACTGATGTAATGGAGCTGCCCCACTTGCCGCTCTTTACACGATTTAAAACAACATTTGCAACTGCAAGCTTTCCTTCATAGCTTTCGCTTCCTGCTTCCCAGTCTATGATGCATGCCAGAAGCCACACTTCCTCGTCGGATGCATCCACAGAAGAACCGTATGTCGTGCCGACACTTGAAAGTGCCTGCTTTTTCTTGGCTGCTTCCTCCTCTGCTTTTCTTGCAGCTTCTTCTGCTGCAATCCGTTCTGCTTCTTCTCTCGCCTCTTTTTCTTCTGCTTCTTCGAGCGTATAACCGGCAACAAGCTCCTTGTCCTGTTCTTCACTCTCCTGCATTACTGCCTGGGCTTCCTGTCCGAAACATAACTGCGCATTTTTTACATAGCCTGTAACATTTCCGGACGTAATCTTTGTCCATTCTGTACCTGTTTCATCCACATATACTAAAGAATAGTCATATAATCTTCCGACTGTTTCGGCATCTTCGTCAGCACCTGCTTTGACTTCAATATAAGAATCGGTTAAAGCAACGGCTTCTGCTGCGTAATCTTGCGCGCCTGCAAAATTGGTTTCATATACTGTTTCGTAACCTGCTGCAACAATATCGGATACCTTTTCTACGTAAGATACCTGAATATTAGATGTATTATTCTGTTCTGTACTTTGCTGCTGCTCATAGGTAGTTTGTGCGTCGGCTACTACTGGCACTACTGGCATAAGACACATCACCATTGCTACTCCAGCGTACTTCGCCGCTATGCTACTTCTAAGTTTCATAAAGTTTTTCCTTTCCGGTGTCCTTTCCGACACCTGACAAAATGTTACAGAATTGTTACATTTTGTTACGAAAGTATAATACCAAAGTTACACTTATTTGTCAAATTCGTTACAAAGCCGCATAGATTCTAGGGTTTCCGTTTATTCCCCGACAGTTTCATTGATTTTTTTATAAAAAATTTAATTTTACAAACCGCCTTTTTAGAAATCCGCCTGTCTTTTATCAAGATTTTGGCGCTGTCCATGAGGTCGTTTTAACCGCATAAGCGGTATACACCGCAAGTGCGCACTAAAAAAGGGACACAGATAACTATATCCATATCCCTTCAAAATTATTACAAATTTGTTAAAAAAAGTTACAATTCTTAATTACAACACGTTATAAATCCATTTTCTACCTGACCCCTGTCCGGCGCTGGCGGACTGCTTCAAATGTAAGAATCGTACAGGCTACTGCTGCATTAAAAGACTCGACCTGCCCCTGCATCGGAATCCTTACAAGTACATCTGCCGCATCAGACGAAGCTTTTGTCAATCCGTTGGCTTCGTTTCCTATCAGAAATGCACTGGGGCCGGTATAATCCGGATGTGTGTATTCACAGTTTCCATCCAGATGCGCCGCATAGAGCCGCACACCTGCCTGCTTTAAATCCGCAAGCTGCTGTGTAAAATCTTTTGCATAAAAGAACGGAACCCTATAGACAGAACCCATTGTGGAGCGGATAGTCTTTGGATTGTAAATATCCACGGTGTTCGGACTTAAAATCACGCCGGTCACGCCCGCACCCTCTGCCATTCGCACAATCGTTCCCAGATTTCCGGGGTCCTGTAAATTTTCAACAAGCAGAAGCAGCGGTTTATCTTTCATCATATCCTGCACCGTATATTGTGCCATTTTTACAATGGCAAGCGCCCCCTGCGGTGTCTTGGTATCTGACATTTGCGCGAAAACGATGTCGCTGACAAGTTCTGTCTGTTCTTTTGCAAATTTGTTTAAAAACGATACATTTGCCGCTGCAAAGCTTTCCGAAAAATAGACTTTCACCAGTCTGTCCTGTGGTACTTCCGACACCATTTTCATGCCTTCGACCACAAACTGCTTCGTTTCTTTTCTGGTTTTCGCCTTTTTTTGCAGGGAAACGACTGTTTTTACCTGACTGCTGCTTGTACTTGTAATCATAATTTTTTGTATCCTTATCTGTTATTTTGAAAGCAATGCGCTGATATTAAACTCGTATTCGTCAATATCCTTTGTCATTGCCAGTGCTTCATCGATGTCAAAATCGACAAATTTACCGTCTTTATACGCTACCAGACGGTTACTCTTGCCTTCGCAGAGCAAATCCACCGCATATGCCCCCATTACAGAAGCATAGACTCTGTCCTTGCAGGTCGGTGAACCACCTCGCTGCATGTAGCCTAAAATGGTTGCTCTTGTTTCAATGCCTGTGGCTGCCTCGATTCTTCTTGCCATGCCGGTAGAATGTCCGATACCTTCTGCATTAATAATCAGATGATGCTTCTTTCCGCGCTTTCTTGCTTCTATAATATGGTTAATTAATGCCTGTTCGTCATTGTCATAACGCTCCGGCAGTAAAATGTCTTCCGCACCATTTGCAATGCCACACCACAACGCGATATAACCTGCATTTCTGCCCATAACCTCGATAATACTGCAACGCTCATGGGAAGTCGATGTATCACGGATTTTGTCGATGGCTTCCATTGCCGTATTGATTGCCGTATCAAAACCAATTGTATAATCGGTACAGGCAATATCTAAATCAATTGTTCCCGGAAGTCCGATGGTGTTGACTCCGGCTTCCGCAAGCTTTTGTGCACCTCGGAATGAACCATCGCCGCCGATAACGACAATACCGTCAATCCCGTGCTTTTTGCAGACTTCTGCACCTTTTTTCTGACCTTCCGGTGTCATAAATTCCATACATCTTGCCGTGTAAAGAATTGTACCGCCACGCTGGATGATATCGGCAACACTGCGCTTATCCATATCAATAATTTCTTCATTAATTAATCCATTGTATCCCTTCTGGATTCCTTTTACCTTCAGCCCCTTGTTGATTGCCGTTCTTACAACTGCTCTGATTGCCGCATTCATTCCCGGTGCATCACCGCCACTTGTCAAAATACCAATTGTTTTTATCTGTTTTGCCATAAGAACTTCCCCTTCCTTTCTCAATCATCTGTTATATTCCTGCTATTTTCTATTGTATCTCATAAAAATGTGCATTTCAATATGAATATTCTATGATTTCTGTCAATTTTCCATATAATTTCTAGGTTGTTTCGACATTTTTTGTACCGAACACTTCCCGGAGCTGTGCAACCAGCCCGGCTTCTACTTTGACATTCATGGACGGCGGGAGCTGTTTTTTTAGCTTTTCCTCGGCACAGTAAATGATGACACTATCGTGTCCGTCTGACGGTGCGAGTATCTTTGTCAGCTCCTCCTGCTTTTCCTGATATTCTGCCATATTGGCAAAACGAATCCAGAGCTTCTGCGGCACACTGTCAAAGCTGACAATTTTTTCACAAATAAGTTTTCCATTCTCATCGGCATTGGCACTGACACGTCCCGTTACAAATACTTTATCGCTTGTATCAATGACACTGCGGTAGGTGTTAAAGCTCTGTGGAAAAACAAGTACTTCCACCGTGCCTACAAGGTCTTCAATCGTAAGAAATGCCATGAGCTGTCCGTTTTTGGTCGTTTTTACGGTTTTATCCATAATCATGCCGCCGATTGTAACCCGCGTATTGTCTTTTGCCTTTAATTCGCCGGTTTCCTCGTCCAGTTCAAAATCGGTCGTCATCGCAGAAATGTGCCGTTTCCACATCGCCGCGTATTCATCCAGCGGGTGTCCGCTGACGTAAACGCCCAGAATCTCCTTTTCAAATGCGAGCAGTTCTTCTTTATAATATTCCGCTACGTCCGGCATCTGCACTTCATAAGCCGTCTTTTCTTCCTCAGATACAAAATCAAACAGTGACATCTGACCGGATATGGCATCTTTACTCTGTTTTACGGCATTATCCAGTAATTGTGCATAAACAAACATCATCTGACGCCGGTTATTGCCAAAGGTGTCAAATGCCCCCGATTTTATGAGATTTTCAATGGTACGCTTATTTAATTCGGAAAACATCCTCGTGATAAAGTCCTGCATGGTCGTAAACGGTGCATTTTTCCGTTCGTTAACAATGGCTGCAATTGTCGGTCTGCCAAGACTTTTGATTGCAGACAGACCAAATCGGATTGCACCGTTTTCAACGGAAAATCCACGCTCGGACTCATTCACATCGGGCGGTAACAGCCGGATATTCATCTGACGGCAGGCATAAATGTAACCTGCCACTTTTGCCGTATTATCGACTACGGAAGTCATCAGCGCCGCCATAAATTCTACCGGATAATGCATCTTTAAATAAGCTGTCTGAAAGGATACCACCGCATAGCACGCCGCATGGGATTTGTTAAAGGCGTATTTTGCAAAATCAATCATTTCATCGTAAATTTTGCCGGCGATCTTTTCATCAATGCCGTTGTTGACACAGCCCGGCACATTTTCATCCGGATTGCCATAAATAAAATTTTTCCGCTCTTTTTCCATAACGGAAGCTTTCTTTTTTGACATGGCACGGCGCACTAAATCGCTTCGTCCCCAGGAGTAGCCTGCAAGGTCACGTACAATCTGCATAACCTGTTCCTGATACACGATACAGCCGTAAGTCGGCTTTAATATTGCCTCTAACTGCGGACAGTCATATGTAACCGCATCCGGGCTGTTCTTTCCTTTTATATACTGCGGAATAAAGTCCATCGGACCCGGCCGGTACAGTGAAATTCCGGCAATTAAATCTTCGATATTCTGCGGTTTTAATTCCTTCATGAACGACTTCATCCCCGCACTTTCAAGCTGGAAAATACCGTCACATTTTCCCGTACCGATTAAATCGTAAACCGCCTTATCGCTATAATCAATCGCATCAATCGAAAATTCCGGTGTGTGCTTGCGGATAAGCTCCTCCGCATCATGGATTACCGTAAGGGTACGCAGTCCCAGAAAATCCATCTTGAGCAGTCCCAGTTCTTCCAGTGTTGTCATAACAAACTGGGCAACCACCGAACCATCCGAGCCGACTGACAGCGGTACATATTCATCAACCGCTTTCTGGCTGATTAAAACACCCGCCGCGTGCATGGAGGCATGGCGTGGCAGTCCTTCCAGACGTTTACTCTTATCAATTAAATCGCGCACCTGTTCATCGGACTCGTACGCTGCCCGCAAATCCGGATTCATTTTTAACGCTTTATCAATCGTAATCCCAATTTCGCGTGGCACCATTTTAGCAATGGAATCTACCATGGCATACGGCAGGTCCAGTACACGGCCTACATCCTTGATAACGGCACGCGCTGCCATCGTACCGAATGTAACAATCTGCACCACACGATCTTTTCCGTATTTATCCACAACATAATCAATGACCTCCTGCCGTCTTTCATAGCAGAAATCGACATCGATATCGGGCATGGACACACGTTCCGGATTTAAAAAACGTTCAAAAATCAGACTATATTTTATCGGGTCAATATCGGTAATGCCAAGGCAGTATGAAACGACACTGCCCGCCGCCGAACCTCGTCCCGGACCTACCGGGATTCCGTTGACACGCGAATAATTGATGTAATCCCATACAATCAGGAAATAATCGACATATCCCATGGTCTGAATAACCGAAAGTTCATATTCCAGACGTTCTTTGATGTTGTAAATCCCCTGTGTGCTGTCAATCTCCCCGTCTGCGTTCATATCCGGGTAACGCTTTGCCAGTCCTTCATAGCATAAATGATTCAGATACGACCATGAATCATATCCTTCCGGCACTTCGTACTTTGGCACTTTTGTCACACCGAACTCAATTTCCACATTACAGCGCTGTGCAATCTTGTACGTATTTTCAATTGCCTGCGGTGCATACGAAAACAGCTCTGCCATTTCTTCCGGCGACTTGCAGTAATACTGCCCACCCTCGTATCTCATTCTGTTCTCGTCCGTTACCATCTTGCCGGTCTGGATACAGAGTAAAATGTCGTGTGCATCCGCATCTTCTGCATACGTATAGTGAATATCGTTTGTCGCAACCAGTTCAATATTTAATTCTTCCGACATGCGGACTAATTGCTGATTGACATACTGCTGTGTGGAAATGCCGTGATCCTGCAATTCCAGAAAGAAATTGCCTTTTCCGAAAATGTTCTCATAGCGTTTTGCCGCTTCCATTCCCATCTCATACATACCACGCGCAAGATAGCGCTGCACCTCCCCTGCAAGGCACGCACTTAATGCAATAATGCCCTCGTGATACTCGGTCAGCACTTCATAGTCTACACGCGGCTTATAATAAAATCCTTCTGTAAAACCCCTTGAAACAATTTTCATCAGATTCTGATAACCGGTATTATTTTCCGCAAGCAGTACCAGATGATAATAGCGGTCTTCAGACTCGCCCGGTGTCTTTTCAAATCTCGAACCTGGCGCTACGTAAACTTCACAACCAAGAATCGGCTTAATACCAGCTTCCTTCGCCGCTTTATAAAAATCAATGACACCATACATGACACCGTGGTCCGTAATCGCAAGGCTGTCCATTCCCAGCTCTTTTGCTCTCTTTGTAATCTCTCCGATTTTACTCGAACCATCCAGCAGTGAATATTCCGTATGGACATGTAAATGTGTAAAATTCATACTAATCCCCATTCCGCAGGCGATTTCTCTTCTGCCATCAAGGCAGCCTGCTCCAGCTTTTGTAATTTATTGTAGCATAAATCAAATAAAATGAGAACTTAAAAAACTATAACACAGACTGACAATCTGCCATAAAGCACTGCCGCCTGTATTTATTTTCTATAAATACAGGCGGCAGTGGAACCTTCCGGCTTATTCAACGCAGCTGTTAAATCCAGCTGTTAAAAATATACAATAGAAAAACCACAATCGGATTGCTGTTATATATGGCAAGCGTGACAGGATTCACTTCTATTTGACCATAGAGCCAGCTTCCTAATCCGGTTGTGCTGATTAAGGATACAAAATATAAAATAATACAGACAGCCATAACACCCTGCACCAGACCGAGTAAAAGTCCCAGAATTCTATTGACACCACCCAGTATCGGAATATGGTTGGCAACAATAAACATACGTTTTACAATTCCCAACAGAATGCTTAATACCAGCACCGTCAAAAAGTATGAAATACCTGTCAATATAAACTGCGTAATATATTCTGCAGCATACTGCGCAATGCCGCTCTCCTGCACAATTTTATTACCTGCCTGTGCCATGTTGTTCTCCAACTGCTCAACCATCTGCTTTGGCAGATAAATCCCCTGATTCTGCAGTACTCCTGCCGTATCTTCTCCGGTATGATCCAGCTGCTCATCTACAGACTGGCTCAAACGGTCATTGATAGTTTTTTCACAGGATTGTTCAATCGAATGATAAATTCCTGTGTGATTTACCATAAAATCTTTGACTCTGGGTGCAAGACCATTCGCCGCAATCAAAATGACAACCCATGCTGCAATGGAATAAAGCACCATAAGAACACCTCTTTGGTATCCACGTACCATATTAAAAAGTATAATTCCAAAAAGTACAAGCACTACTAATGACATTCTTTTCTTTCCTTCCCTAAATATAAATTGATATTATCCCATTTCTTTTACCCTGTCAATCTTTATTTCAAAACGTGCGCTGTCAAGCGTACTGTTAAAAAATCCCCATCAGCAGCTTATTTACTGCTAATGGGGATTTCATATCTGAAACTTTTATGATTTATTGCTCTGTGTTCCGGTCTTCCTCTTTTTCTGTATTCTGTGCCGGAACATCTTTATCCGTCTGCTCTGGTGATGGCTGTTGTGCTTCTGTCTGCTGCGGGTGTTCCCACGGCGCAGGCGGTGCCTGATTGACCGTTGAGGAATAGCTTCCGTCTTCATTAAAGGATACGCTTTCTGCAACCTTTTCTGAAATCGTCATATGGCTTGTATCTACCGGTTCAGGAATTCCTTTGACCTTACGGTAAATTTCCATAAACTGCTTTCCGGTAATTGTTTCTTTCTCATACAGATATTTTGCAATCTCGTCTAATACATCGCGGTTTTCAGATAAAAGCTTCTTCGCTTCCGCAAAGCACTCTTTTAACAGTTCTTTAACTTCATCATCAATCATTGCCGCTGTCTCATCGGAACAGTTCAGTCTTGCACTACCGTCCAAATATTTGCTTTCAACGGTTTCCAGACTCATCAGCCCGAATTTTTCCGACATACCGTACTGGGTAATCATGGCTCTGGCAATCTGTGTTGCCTTTTCGATATCGTTTGACGCACCGGTTGTTACCGTATCAAAAACGACTTCTTCTGCGGCACGTCCGCCAAGCAGTGTTACCAATCTTGTCATCAGTTCGTCCTTTGTCATCAGGTACTTTTCTTCTTCAGGCACCTGCATGACGTAGCCGAGAGAACCCATTGTACGCGGTACAATTGTAATCTTCTGCACCGGCTCGGCATTTTTCTTTAATGCCGTAATCAGCGCATGACCGACTTCATGATATGCAACCGTGCGTTTTTCTTCCTTGCTTAAAATGCGGTCTTTCTTTTCCTTACCGGCAATAACCACTTCCACGGCTTCAAATAAATCCTTCTGGGATACCACTTTTCTGCCGTCCTTGACTGCCGCAATCGCCGCTTCGTTAATCATATTGGCAAGATCCGAACCAACCGCACCGCTCGTTGCAAGTCCGATTGCTTCTAAATCAACGGTATCATCCATTAATACATCTTTGGAGTGAACCTTTAAGGTATCAATTCTGCCCTTTAAATCCGGCTTATCGACAATAATTCTTCTGTCAAAACGTCCCGGTCTTAACAGCGCTTTATCAAGCACTTCCGGCCTGTTCGTTGCGGCAAGGATAAATAAGCCCTTAGAAGAATCAAAACCGTCCATTTCTGCAAGCAGCTGGTTTAATGTCTGCTCACGCTCATCATTGCCACCGCCATAGCGGGAATCTCTGCTTTTACCGATGGCATCAATTTCATCGATGAAAATGATACACGGTGCCTGCTTCTGTGCTTCCTTAAATAAGTCACGCACACGTGATGCACCGACGCCGACAAACATTTCTACAAAATCAGAACCTGCCAGCGAGAAAAACGGTACATTGGCTTCACCGGCTACCGCCTTTGCAAGCAGGGTTTTACCGGTTCCCGGAGGTCCTACAAGCAGTGCGCCCTTCGGCAGTTTTGCACCGATACTTGCGTATTTATCCGGATTGTGCAGGAAATCGACGATTTCTGTCAGAGACTCTTTGGCTTCATCCTGTCCCGCTACATCTTTAAATGTCACGCCGGTCTGCTTCTGTACATAGACCTTGGCTGTATTCTTGCCGACACCCATGCCGCCCATCATACCGCCGCCTTTAGACAGTCTTCTGTATACAAATGTAAACATCAGATAGATAAACAGAATCGGCAGTACATAAACCAGCAGGAAATCAATAATAGACGAACTCTGATCCGGAATATATCCTGAATACGTCACACCTTTATCGTCTAATTTATCTGTAATATCCTTATCTTTAATATAACCGGTATAATACGTATAGGAAAATCCGTTACTGTCTTTTTGTGAATCCGATGGCTGGATTAAGATTCTGTCCGAGTCAAACTTGACTTCTGAAACCTTATCCTCATCTATCATCTGCAAAAATTCGGAATACGTAATTTCTTTATACGTTGCATCTTTTATCATACTGTTTAACATCGTAATCGCAATAAATGTAATTACGCCTGCAATCAGTATAATAATGATAGTATTCATATTTTTCGGCTTTTTGTCATTTTTGTTGCCGTTATTGGGGTTATTTCTGTTGTTATTATCCATAAATTCCTCCGCCGGACCGTCATTATTTTGTAAAGGGCAGTACACTGTACCCATTTATTTCTTATTATAAATACAATATCACGATAAATCAATAAAAAATCAGTAAAATTCCTTACTATTATTGTTAGCATTTGTATCAAGTATTCATAATCTTTTTAGATTCTTGTTGGCGTTTTTGCTGTGGTCTGCTATGATTAAACCAGTAACAAGATGTCTGTATTGCATAAGTGTACCGCATAAAATAATCCGCAGACATCATAACCGCAGGCTTTGATTGAGAAATGGGAACAGATAAAATGACACAATTTTTAATTTCAATTATGGATATAACACCGCTGTCGGACAGCCTTTCAGGCGACAAGGCACTGTATGACAAGGCTTTTAAACTTGTACCCGGATACCGGCAGCAAAAAATCTGTAATTTAAAAAATGATGCTGCAAAATGCCGCTGCCTTGCCGCCGGACTTCTGCTCAATTACACAACGCGCACATTTATATCCGGCTCTGTTTCCGGCTCTATTACAGGCTCTTTGGCAGATAATACGCCAACTGTCAAAAATATCCCATTTCCGGTCACTGTTTCAGCCGCCGTCTGCACCTATGCACAGGAATACGATTACGAAACCGCCTGCATTGCAAATGGGAAGCCGTATTTTAAAGAGCATGAAAATCTGCATTTTAACCTTTCCCACTCCGGAAATTTTGCGGTGTGTATTGTTGCCGGTATGCCCTGCGGTATCGACATTGAGGGAAACCGCCCGTTTAAACCGTCCGTTGCGAAAAGATTTTTTTCAAAAACAGAATATCACTGGATTTATGATACAGAAAATGTATCTGTACAGGCGGAACGTTTTTTCCGTCTCTGGACTTTAAAGGAAGCCTATGCCAAAGCCACTGGAAACGGGATTGCCGCAGAAATTTACGCAGCGTCCTATATCCCGGATACGGACAGCGATGGTCTGTGCTTTGCAGATTCTGAAACTGCCGCGCATTTTCAAATAAAAGAAGCCGAATACAACGGACTGCGGATTGCCGCGGTGCTGTCGGATTCTGCTTTCTGATATATTTCTTAATTTTATTCTGTTTGTAATGCGCTTGTGCAATTCCTATAATTGTAGTATGATTTACGTGAATACAAATATGGAGGATATGTATGTATTTTGACAGACTTGAAAAAAATCTGATTGATATTATTAAAGAAGAACAGGCAAAACTGGGTTTTCGCAAAGAAGCCATCCGCCTGTACTATCCACTCAGTTCCCTGAATCATTTTTTTGAAGCAGAGGATTCTGAAGCCGAAATGCTTGCAAGGCTTTCTGGATTTCCGGCTTCTCTTACGAAAAAGCTGGGAAATGTCACGGTTACGGCTAAAAAAGACCGCTTCTGCTTTCATATTCCGGAAGACGGCAGCGTCTATGTGCATGAGCATACCGATGCCAACGAATTTATCCGCAGTCTGGTAGAACTTTTACAGCACCACGGCTGTACCATGGACGATATTTTTTCCTTATTTAAGGATACTTCTGAAAATGTTATTTTTGAAGAAATGAACCACGGCGAATTTGACTGGCTGGTGCGATTTACCGGCAACGCAGACGACCCGTATTACTACTGCTTTAAAGATGAGGGCTGTCATATCATCTATCACCGGTTTCTGCCGGAAGACTATGCGGATTTTGAGTTTTAAATGGGGAGCGTGTGAAAGGACAGCCCTCAACGTTGTCACTTGACTTCGGTCTGTCCTTTCACACGCTCCTGCAGGGTCATGATGTCCCCGGAACAGACGTGACAACGGCAGGTCAAATGCCGCCACTGAAGACATAACCTCTGTCCCACCTTTCCGTAAATTCACATTCACTGCAAATAAACCAACACCAATAAAGTCCCGACTGCCACCCACCCCATAAATGATAAATGCTCCTGCCGAAGTTAAGTGCTAACGTTGAGGCAGGAGCATTTATCATTTACCTAGTTGTGTTTTTCCTGATATTCCAGTGCCGCGCCGATGAATCCTCTAAAGAGCGGATGTGGTCTGTTTGGTCTGGACTTTAATTCCGGATGAGCCTGTGTTGCTAAGAACCATGGGTGGTCTTCTACTTCTACCATTTCCACAATTCTTCCGTCCGGTGAAATACCGGAAAGCTTCATACCGTTTTCTACTAATACATTTCTGTAATCGTTATTGACTTCATAACGATGACGATGTCTTTCATGAATCGTTTCTTCACCGTATACTTCATACGCCTTGCTTGTCTTATCGAGTACACATGGATAAGAACCCAGTCTTAATGTACCGCCGATGTCGTCTACCCCTTCCTGATCCGGCATTAAGTGGATAACCGGGTGTGTTGTATCCGGCTTTAACTCAACGCTGTGTGCATCGGAATAGCCAATAACATCTCTTGCAAATTCCACGATGGATAACTGCATACCAAGGCAGAGTCCTAAGAACGGTACCTTATTTTCTCTTGCATAGCGGATTGCCTGAATCTTTCCTTCGATACCACGGTCACCGAATCCACCCGGAACAAGGATACCGGATACATCTGAAAGCAGTTCGGCTGCATTTTCTTCCGTAACCAGTTCTGAATCCACCCACTTGATTGTTACATCGGCTGAGTTGTATACACCGCCGTGCTTTAATGCTTCAACAACACTGATGTAGGCATCATGAAGCTGGATATATTTACCGACAAGCGCAACCGTAACTTTCTTCTGTGGGTTCTTCCAAGCCTTGCACATTGCTCTCCACTCGTCTAAATCCGGTTCAGGGCATTCAAGCTGTAAACATTCGCAGGCTACCTGTGCTAAATGTTCTTCTTCCATTGCAAGCGGCGCATCGTATAAGATTTCCACATCGAGGTTCTGTAATACATGTGACTTCGGTACATTACAAAACAGCGCAATCTTATCTTTGATACCCGGCTCTAACGGATGTTCGGTACGACATACTAAAATATCCGGCTGGATACCCATTCCCTGTAATTCTTTAACACTCGCCTGTGTCGGCTTTGTCTTCATTTCTCCGGAAGCCTTCAGATACGGAATCAGGGTAACATGGATTAAAATCGCATTCTCCCTGCCAACTTCGTGCTGGAACTGACGGATTGCTTCTAAAAACGGCTGGCTTTCGATATCACCGACTGTACCGCCGACTTCGATAATGGCAATCTTTGTATCCTTTGTTGAGAAATCCCTGAAAAAGCGGCTCTTGATTTCATTCGTAATGTGCGGAATAACCTGTACGGTTCCTCCGCCGAAATCACCGCGGCGCTCCTTCTGTAAAACAGACCAGTAAACCTTACCGGTTGTTACATTGGAATTTTTATTTAAGCTTTCATCAATAAATCTTTCATAATGTCCAAGGTCCAAATCCGTTTCCGCACCGTCATCGGTTACAAAAACTTCTCCATGCTGAATCGGGTTCATTGTTCCCGGGTCAATGTTGATATATGGGTCAAATTTCTGCATTGTTACAGAAAAGCCGCGTGCTTTCAGCAGGCGTCCGAGTGATGCTGCTGTAATTCCCTTTCCAAGTCCTGAAACGACTCCACCTGTTACAAAAACGTATTTTACGGGCATTAGTTCCTCCATTCTGCCGTATCCGGCAATCCCAAAATTTACAGTAAAAAGAAATATCCGGCAGCATAAAACGGCTACCGGTATGATTTCTTTGCATTATTATTTGTATTATACAACGGAAATAAATATATTTCTACTGTTTTTTTATAATTTTTTACTTTGCGAACTGACTCTGATACAGATTTGCATAAAATCCCTGCTTTGCAAGCAGTTCTTCATGATTGCCCTGCTCAATAATTTTGCCATCCTTCATGACTAAAATGACATCGGCATTTTGTATCGTAGACAGGCGGTGCGCAACGATAAAGCTCGTCCTGCCTTCCATCAGCTTTGCAAATGCGTTCTGAATCTTGATTTCCGTTCTTGTATCAATCGATGACGTTGCTTCATCTAAAATGAGCATCGGCGGGTGGCACAGCATCACTCTTGTAATACAAAGAAGCTGTTTTTGTCCCTGTGATAATCCACCGCCATCTTCTGTGATAAAGGTATCATATCCCTTTGGCAGTCGCTTGATAAAGCTGTGTGCGTGAACCGCCTTAGCTGCCGCAATCACTTCTTCATCGGTCGCATCCGGTTTGCCCATGACAATATTTTCACGGATGGTTCCGGTCTTTAACCATGTATCCTGCAATACCATGCCATATCCCGCACGCAGGCTGTGTCGGGTCATTTCACGGATATCAATGCCCGATACGGAAATTTTACCGTCATTCACATCGTAAAAACGCATGAGCAGGTTAATCAGTGTCGTCTTTCCGCAGCCGGTCGGACCGACAATTGCAATACGCTGTCCTTGCTTTACATGCAGGTTAAAATCTTCAATGAGCTTCTTATCCGGCACATAAGAAAATGCTACGTGTTCTAAATCAACCGTTCCATCTACATTTTCAAGCACTGCGGCATCTTTGCTGTCCGGGATTTCCGGCTCTTCTTCGATTAATTCAAAGATACGTGCCGCACACGCAATCGCATTCTGTAATTCTGTCACAACTCCGGAAATTTCATTAAACGGCTTGGTGTACTGGTTTGCATAACTTAAAAAGCAGGATAACTGTCCGACCGTCAATCTGCCGTAAATGGCTGAAATTGCGCCGCTTACCGCAACCCCCGCATATACAAGGCTGTTGATAAAACGGGTAGACGGATTGGTAATCGATGAATAAAAAATGGCTTTGAGTGAACATTTCTGCAGACGGTCATTAATTTCATCAAATCTTTCAAGCGCCTCATCTTCATAGCAGTATGCCTGTACAACCTTCTGTCCGCCAATCATTTCATCAATCAACGCCGTCTGCTCGCCACGCGTTTCAGACTGTAATTTAAACATCTGATACGTATGCTTTGCAATAAAGCTTGCCACAAACAGGGACAGCGGAGTAATTACAATAACTACAAGTGTAATTTTCACATTAATAGATAACATAAATCCGAGTGTTCCAAGAATCGTCAGCACCCCGGAAAAAAACTGGGTAAAGCCCATGAGCAGACCGTCCGCAAACTGGTCTACATCGGCGATAACACGGCTGACGACTTCACCGTAGGAGTGTCCGTCAATATATTTTAACGGCAGCACTTCAATCTTTTCAATCGCTTCGTCACGGATATCCCTTGTCACATGATACGTAATTTTGTTGTTGCAGATATTCATAATCCACTGGGACAGTGCCGTAATTGCAATAACGATTCCGACTTCGGAAAGTATCGCCATAATTGCCTTAAATTCTACATTCTGCGGTCCGATAATGTAATCAATCGCATTTCCGATTAAAATCGGCACATATAAAGATGATGCCACGGTCACTGCTGCCATTAAAATTGACAGAATCAAAAAGAACCAGTAGCGTTTAATGCGCAGCAGCACTTTTTTTACGGTTGTACCTGTATTTGCCTTTGCCATAATTTACGCCTCCTTTTCTTTCCGGAACTGTGAATAATAAATTTCCTGATATACTTCGCAGTTTTCAAGCAGTTCTTCATGTGTTCCGATACCTGCCACATTTCCGTCATCCAGCACGATAATCCGGTCAGCGTGCATAAGCGATGCCGCACGCTGGGATACGATAAACAGTGTCGGTGCATCTTTCATTTCACGGATTGATTTGCGCAGTGCCGCATCGGTTGCATAATCGAGTGCCGATGCACTGTCGTCTAAAATCAAAATATCCGGTTTTCTTACGACTGCACGGGCAATCGTTAAACGCTGGCGCTGTCCGCCTGATAAATTTTTACCGCCCTGGTCGACAAAGGAATCAAGTTTACCGTCTTTTTTCTCGACAAATTCCCGTGCCTGTGCAATGTCTAATGCTTCCATAATTTCCGTATCGGTCGCATCCTTTTTCCCCCAGCGGATATTGTCACGGATTGTTCCTTTAAAAAGCTGTGCTTTCTGCAAAACAATGCCGACTTTCTCTCGTAAGGCTTCAATCCGGTAGTCTTTGACGTTGACACCGTCAATATAAATCTCACCCTTTGTCACGTCATAAAAACGCGGAATCAGATTGACAAGGGACGATTTTCCGGAGCCCGTACCGCCGATGACACCGATGGTCTGTCCTTTCTTTACCGTAAAGCTGATGTCTGTGAGCGATTCATCGCCCGCACCGCTGTAGCGTAAGGATACATTTTTAAATTCCACTGCCGCAGCCTGTGTATCTGTGCTTTCCGTGGTACTGCCGTTTTGCATACTGGACTTAATACTAAATACATTTTCAATTCTGCCCGCACAGGCGAGTGCCTTGGTAATGTTGATAATCAGATTTGCCAGCTTGATTAATTCAACGAGAATCTGTGACATATAGTTGTAGAGTGCAACAACCTGTCCCTGCGTCAGTGTTCCCGCATTGACACGCACCGCACCAATCCAGATCAGTGCGATAATGGAAATGTTGACCACCACATAGGTCAGCGGATTCATCAGTCCGGAAATCTTACCGACAAATTTCTGTAAATGATTAAGCTGTTCATTGGCCTGTTTAAATTCTCTGATTTCATTTTCCTGCTTGTTAAATGCACGTACAACACGCACACCGGTCAGGTTTTCCCTTGTAATGCCAAGGATCTTATCCAGTCCCGCCTGTACTTTTTTGTAAAGCGGTCTTGTGGAGAGCATAATGCCAAAAACGATGACTGCCAGTACCGGAATCGCTACCGCAAAAACAAGCGCCGCTTTGACATCAATCGTAAATGCCATAATCATTGCACCGAATACAATAAACGGTGAACGCAAAAACAGGCGCAGTACCAGATTGACACCGTTTTGCACCTGGTTAATGTCACTTGTCATACGTGTAATCAGTGTTGACGTACCGATGGTGTCCATTTCCGTAAAGGAAAGGCTCTGGATATGCTTAAATAAATGATGGCGCATACCGGTCGCACAGCCGACTGCCGCTTTCGCCGCAAAATACTGTGCTGTAATGGCACAGGTCAGCCCGATAACTGCCAGTGTCACTAAAAGCAGGCTCATTTTTACAATGTAGCCTTTATCCGCATTGCCGATACCCGTATCAATGATTGCCGATACGACAAGCGGTACAAACAATTCAAACAGTGCTTCGAGCATTTTAAACAACGGCGCGAAGACACATTCTTTTTTGTATGCACTCAGATACATCCAAATTCGCTTCATATTTTACCCCTTTTCTATCCGCACCAGACCGCCTGTATTATCATAGGACCAGTTCTGATTTAGGACTTGATTTCATACGTTTGTTATTTTATCATAAATACAGCAATACAGAAAATATTTATAATGTATATGTGATATACGTTTTTTATATAGGAAGGATTTTTGATATGGATTTGAAGCAGCTTTCTTATTTTGTGAAGATTGTGGAGGAAGGGAGTATTTCGGGGGCGGCAAAAAAACTGTTTATGTCACAGCCGCCGTTAAGCAGTCAGATGAAGCTTCTGGAAGCTGAATTGGACTGCACGCTGTTTGAGCGGGGTTCGCGTACCATCCGTCTGACGGAAGCTGGAGAAACCCTTTATAATTACAGCCGTTCACTGTTGCAGTTAAGCAATGTTGCAAAGCAGGAAACCATGAATGCGGCACGACATTTTAACGGTGTACTGCGTATCGGTATTGTTTCTTCCTTAATCGGTTCGGACGCGCTTGGCTGGCTGTGCGGCTTTTCCAAGCAGTATCCCGGTATTCATTATGAAATTAATGAAGCAGACACCTACCACCTGCTTTCCCAGTTTGAAACCAATACCATCCACCTTGCACTCCTGCGCACGCCGTTTCACACGGACTCGCTGACCTGCAAGAAGCTGTTTACGGATTCACTGGTTGCAGTGGGGCAGGAATCATTTTTTGCCGACAACCGTTCTTCTGCCATTACGCTTGATGATCTTACGAAGCTCCCGCTTATCATATACCGCCGCTGGGAACACCTTTTGCGGAAAGAATTTGAGGACAAGAACCTGAGTGCGAACTGGTTCTGTATCAATGACGATGCCCGTACGACCCTTTATTTTGTGGAAATGGGCATGGGGGTCGGTATTATCCCGCAGTCTGCCGCCACGCTGGTTCAAAAAAAAGGAATTGTATGCAGACCGGTTAAAAACTGCGATATCGCAACCGATGTTGTCCTTGCATACAATTCCACTTATCTGCCGGAATGCTCCCGCGCATTTATTGAGTATCTGGACACCCTGTACCCAAATATTCCATAAGCCTGCTCCACGCATATCTGCGTTTCGTCTTAAAATATCCGTTATACACTTCAAAATTTGTATAAGAATGTTCAAACTGGCGCGAATACAAATGCGCCAGGTCGACCTGCTGTGTAAAGGTCAACGTCTTCCCGTTTTCAAGCCAGCACTGCATATCCAGATGTTTTAAAATGAGATATCCGATGACACCGATTTTCGCCTTTAAAAGAATTTCGCTGTCATTGACCGCATTCAAAAAATATCTGTATACATAATACATCATCAGCTGCTCGTATTCGCATTCCTTCTCCTTATAATATGCCGCAAATTCAGAAAGCTCCCGTTCATAGTCCTCCGCACCGCAACAGTTTTTAAAATATCTGCTGTTTCTTTCAAGACAGACGTACCAGTCCGGGTTGATAACTTCCATGCCGGCAAAGCAGTCAAAAAAATGCGGGATATTTTCATATGCCGTATGATTTTTTCCGCCGTATTTCTTTTTCAAATCCTTTAAACGGTCTTGCAGATAATCCGCCTGTGCGTATGCCTGAATTTCATAATCCATTAAATCCACTCTGTCGGTATCCAGCTTCTTTTGCAGTTTTTTTGCAAAATCCAGATACAGCATACAGCGCTCCTCTATTAAAAATGCCCTGTTGCGGATGATATTATACACCGTTACCCTTGCCTGGCGCAGCTTAAAATATAACTGCGGGTCGATATTATTATAGGAAGAAACAGTTTCATCTGTTTCTTCTACCGTAAATGTCAGCGGCTTTTGATAGCTAAACATCAGCTCGCCGGCTGTTTTACAGGACGGCGCCAGTCCGATTTCCCGCTCACTGCCGTATTCGTTGATAAACCGCGGAAATTCGGCGCACGTATCACACAGCTTATCTTCGCCCAGTGCAATAAATAAATCACACAGGTTCTTGTCATTTAAAAACGGGCATCTGCCGTTTTGCAGCGTAAAGGTACAGCCGCCGCCCTCCTCCGGCACCATAACCGACTGTAAGCGCTGTCCGAAACTTCCTGCAACCGTTTTGTAATAGTCATACGACTTTTCATCTACATCCACGTCCCAGCCCGCACAGCACGTATCCGTACATGCCCCTGCAATACATTTAAAATCTTTATAATATTCGGGTGTTCTAATTTTCATCATTTCCTGCTTCTTTCTAAATTTTTTGATACCAGGGTCAAAAGGTCTAAACCCACATGAGCTTGCTCATAAGTGGGTGAATGACCTTGTGACCCGCCCTAATATGAGCATAAAAGCAGGACGATAGTTCTGCGATATGCGAATATTGGGCAGGATTGTGGGAGTGCGCAGCACGGAACAATCCGCAGGTATCATTATTGGAGGCTTTTGCCCCCAACAGCATTTTTAGTATAGCATATCTTATTTTTTTTACAAATACAGATTGTAGCATTTTCAATTACAGTGTATAATATGATACAATGTCAAAAAATAAATCGACAAAGAAAGGATAAAAGTATGCAACGTACAAAACAAAATCATGCTTGGCGCGTATTTCGCCTGCTGTTGATTTTTTTCTGTATCGGTCTGTCTTTACAGTTTACTTCCTGCGGCAAAAAGCAGGCTGAAAACACTGTTTTTTCAGTAGACGACCTTTCCGGCAAAAAAATCGGTGTCCAGCTTGGTACAACCGGCGATACGCTCGTATCAGATTATGAAACGGACGGTTCAAATACAACCGTTGAACGTTTCAACAAAGGAAACGATGCCATTCAGGCATTAAAACAGGGAAAGATTGATGCAGTTGTCATTGATGCACAACCGGCACAGTCTTTTGTTGCCGCAAACAGCGACTTAATGATTCTCCCTGAAGAATTTGCTAACGAAGACTACGCTATTGCAATTGCAAAAGGCAATTCTTCCCTGACAAGTTCTATCAACGACGCTTTAAACACATTAAAAGCCAACGGCACGCTTGATGCCATTTTAAACAATTACATCGGGGAAAATATTGGACAAACTCCGTATACCTCTCCTGAAAATGTAAACCGTTCCAACGGCACACTGGTTATGGCTACCAATGCTTATTTCCAGCCGTATGAATACTATGAAAACGGCACGATTGTCGGTATTGATGTCGATGTCGCCACGGCAATCTGCGATACTTTAGGAATGACCTTAAAAGTAGAGGATATGGAATTTGATTCCATCATCACTGCCGTATCTTCCGGTAAAGCCGATGTCGGTATTGCAGGTATGACCGTTACACCGGAACGTCAGAAAAATATTGACTTTTCAGATTCTTACACCACTTCACAGCAGGTTATTGTTGTGCGCAATAACGATGCCGTATCCGGCGGTACAAGTCTTTCTGAAAAATTTAAAACAGACTTCTTAACCGATAACCGTTATCAGTTCATCCTGACCGGTCTGAAAAATACACTGATTATCGCAGCCTGTGCCGCATTAATCGGTATTGTCATCGGTTTTTTAGTTGCCGTTGTCCGTTCAAGCCATGATAAGACCGGCAATTTAAAGATTTTAAATGCAATCTGCACCGTTTACCTGACCATTATCCGTGGTACACCAAGTATGGTACAGCTGCTGATTATTTACTATATTATTTTCGGCTCTATGAATATCAGCAAGCTGCTGGTGGCAATTCTGGCATTCGGCATTAACTCCGGTGCTTACGTTGCCGAAATTTTCCGTTCCGGTATTATGTCTATCGACAACGGACAGTTTGAAGCTGCAAGAAGCTTAGGCCTTACCTACCGTCAGACCATGCTTAGCGTTATTCTACCACAGGCATTTAAAAATGTACTGCCTGCCCTTGCAAATGAATTTATCGTGTTACTGAAAGAGACCTCTATCAGTGGTTATATCGGACTGACCGATTTAACCCGCGGCGGTGATATTATCCGAAGCATTACATATGATGCTTTCCTGCCATTACTCGGTGTTGCATTTATTTACCTTGTACTGGTTGTTATTCTTTCGGCACTTGTAAAGAAACTGGAAAGGAGATTAAGAAGCAATGAGCGAAACTAAATCAGATGTTCTCCTCGAAGTCAAAAACCTGCACAAGGCATTTGACAAACATGTTGTTTTAAATGATGTCAATACGACCGTCCGCAAAGGCGATGTCATTGCCATCATCGGACCTTCCGGCTGCGGTAAATCCACATTTTTACGTTCGTTAAATATGCTGGAAACGCCGACCGGCGGACACGTTTTATTCCACGGCACGGATTTGACCGATAAGTCGGTCAACATCAACCAGATCCGCGAAAAGATTGGTATGGTATTCCAACACTTTAATCTGTTCCCGAACATGACCATCCGTGAAAATATCTGTCTTGCACCGGTCAAATTAAAGCTGATGACAAAGGAAGAAGCTTCTAAAAAAGCTGATGAACTCTTAGAGCGTGTCGGCTTAAAAGATAAAGCGGATACCTATCCTGCCATGCTTTCCGGCGGACAGAAACAGCGTGTTGCAATTGCCCGTGCGCTGGCAATGAATCCGGAAGTCATGCTGTTTGACGAACCGACTTCTGCGCTTGACCCGGAGATGGTCGGCGAAGTTTTAACAATTATCAAAGAACTTGCCCAGTCCGGCATGACAATGTTAATTGTTACGCATGAAATGGGATTTGCAAAGGAAGTTTCCAACCGCTGTATGTTCTTTTCTGACGGCAATATCACCGAAGAAAATGCACCAAAGGAATTTTTTGAAAACCCACAGAGTCCGAGATTGAAAGAATTTTTATCGAAAGTTTTATAAGATACTATTTCCTATAACGAAAAAAACAGCCCTGCCGCTGCTGTGCAGTTTCGGTCAGGGCTGCTTTTGATTTTATTGCAGCTTTTCTTTTAAAGCAAGGATATTCTTTCTGATTTCTTCAATAACTCTTCTGAATTCCTCATCACTTTTTCCGGTAGGGTCGTCCAGTCCCCAGTTATCATCAAATGGTCTGCCAATAAACGGACAGCTTACATTACAGCCCATTGAAATGGCAGTATCCGGAGCCGGAATCTCATCAATCAGCTTACTATACTGTCCCTCCGCTTCCATGTCTATTCCATATAATTCCTTCATAATGCGGACCGCATCCTGATTAATCTGCGGCTTAGTTTCCGTTCCTGCTGAATAACTTTCAAATACATCAGCCGCCAGATGTCTTCCAAACGCTTCTGCAATCTGGCTTCTGCACGAATTATGAACACAAATAAATGCTGCTTTACGTTTTTTCATGATTTGAATTTTCCTCTCGTTTTAAACACCCGTCAGCCAATCTTTTTCCCTAAATCTTCTAATTCTTCAATTGCCGCTGTATTTTTAGCCAGTTCATCTCTATCCGTAGCATAATATGATTTTTGAAACAGCATATCCCACGACAAATAACCTGCCATACATTCAAACTGTTTCCTGATTAACTCATACTGTATATTATCTACTGGTGAACCACCCGCTACAATAACACCTGCCTTTTTCCCTTTCAACTGCATTCCACGACAGTAGCATTTGTCAATAACCTGTTTTAACTGTGCGGACATCCCCCACCAATATACTGGTGTTGCAAATAAAATCATATCTGCCGCAGCAATCTTATCTATTGTAGGATTTGTATCATCGTTATCTACACAGCCTTTATGACATTGACAGACACCACATCCTTTACATGGACTGATATGCAATTTGTCTGGCTGAATTACTTCTATCGCATTTCTATCGGCAGCACCTTTCATAAATGCATTGATTGCTGTTAAAATATTGCCTTTTCTGGCACTTCCATTTATAATTACTATTTTCATTTACATTAATCCTCATTGTCAAATTAAAGACTAAAATCAATATCCACAGTGCCATTAGCATATTTCATATAGTCAAACAGCTTCGGTGCCGCAAGAAGTTCCAGCGGGTCTCTTTCATGTTCATCGTCTTCAAATATTTCTGCCACTTCTTTAATTTCCGGGTTTGATAAAGAATTCACATATTCTTTTAATTCCAGTACAGTCATATTAAAAAGTTCTTCTTTACTTTTCATACGTTCATTACTCCTTTTCTTTTTCAAATTTAATCGCCAAAGCCGTTGAAAATAACCTTGCCGGCATTCCACAGTTCAGCTGTTCTTTTTGCCGCCTCAAGTCTTCCGGCATCGTCTTTAAAGCCAAATGTTGCCGACTGGCAGCCGCAGTCCATGCACATGACATAATAACCGCTGTTTTCTTCTTCTAAAATAGAAGGTCCTAAACATCTCGGACAGTCTTCTAATTCAATCATTTCATAAATTTCCATGTTAATCTCCATTCCTCAGGCATTTCACTACCGTGATTTCAACGCTATGGGAAAACACTTGCCGGATTTTCCCCACTTTCATGCGGTTCTATTATACATGAAATTTGTCTGTATGTGAACCTAAAAATCCGGAGCAGTTCAAACTTCCCCGGATATACTCCTGTAATAACCCAGACTGTCCGGCAATCTGACCGATAATATCTTTGTCATAATAGTCTATGCCGGTTTTTTAGCTGTTTCTTCACCGATAAAACGTCCGCCGCTTCCAAACTCTCTGCTGATTGTAATAATTCTTTTTGCCATTGCTGCTTCCTCCTCAACTTAATTTTTCCACTCTATTCTTACTGATTTTCTTTAAAAATGCATATCCTGCTGCACAGGCAACAAGTTCTGTTATCGGAAATGCCCACCAAATCAGGGAAATGCCTGCTGTTCCGTTTTTTACAAAAATTGAAAAAATTCCTGCTAGCGGTAATATAATGACAAGCTGTCTAAGCAGTGAAATCACAAGCGATTCCAGACCGCCGTCCAACGCCTGATAAATGCCCTGATAGGCGACATTGATTCCCGCAAAAATAAAACTGATTGAAATAATCCGCATTGCACTGATAAAATACGTTCTTGACTGTCCCGCATTAAACAGCGTGGCAAATGCGGCCGGAAAAATTTCTGTAATAAAAATCCCTAAAATCATCAGTGCCGTCGTGTATATCAGACCATATTTGATTCCGTCCCGGATTCGTTTTTTACTTCCCATTCCATATGCATACGCTATGATTGGCGTAATGGCATCTCTTAAACCAAATGCTAAGAACAATACAAACTGCTGGACTTTATAAAACAATCCGTATGCAGTCTGTGCAGAAGGACTGAACTTCAAGATCAGATTCATGACATACACCATGACAGACATCAGCGCCTGTGCAATGATTGCAGGCAGACCTATTGAATAGATTCCTGCAATCGTTCTGCCATCCGGTTTCATGAATTTTATTCCATGTTCAAATTCCCTATTTAATTTCATATGAAAAATAAATAACAACCCTGCTGATACAATCTGACCGATTACCGTAGCATACGCAGCGCCCTCTACGCCCATTTCAGGAACGGGTCCGATACCATAAATCATTACCGGATCCAGAATAATATTGACCACAGCACCCACAACCTGTCCGATTGTGGAATAAAGGGAACGCCCTGTTGCCTGTAACAGCTTTTCAAATAATGAAAAGAAAATAATTCCAAAAGAAAGCACACAGCATATTCTTAAATAACTTGTTCCCATTGCAATCACTTCCGTGTCAGCCGTCTGTGATGAAATATATGCCTTCACTCCAAAAATGCCAAACAACAGACATACCGCACAAATTATCACACCTAAAAACAGACTGTTTCCGGCGACTTTCGCGGCTTTTTGGTTTTTTCCCTCTCCAAGAGTTCTTGCAAGAAGCGCATTCGTTCCCACACCGGTTCCGATTCCAACTGCCACCATAAGCATCTGTACCGGAAATACCAGTGTCAGCGCATTCAAAGCCGCTTCACTCCCCACTTTCATATTGCCGACAAAAGCACTGTCCACAATATTGTAGACTGCCTGCAGTGCCATGGATAAAATCATCGGTATTCCCATCTGCACCATAAGCTTATTTACCGGAATTTCTTTCATTTTGTTACTTTCTGCCATTTTAATCCTCCTTGTTTGCGAAGCAAATGCGACTGCTCTTTGCAGGAGCAGAGGATTTGCCTCTTTGTTTTTTGCACAAAAAAAGTGTGTAGTTACCGCATAAGCTGGACTTACGCTGATAAGCTACACACTTTTTAATGGCGTTATAGATTTAAAATAAAAAAACGAGCAACAAAACTGGATTTACGCTCGTCTGCTACTCGTTCAAGGACTATTATATTTCTGATTTTTAAAAAAGTCAAACAAAAAAGTTTTTATAAAAGAGCTTATTTTTTGAAAAAATGAAAATCACAGCAGTCACCGCCGTAACCTAAGGTTTTTGTCCGCGTAAAACCTATTTTTTTCAAGCCGCCGTATGTCACATCATCGACATCACAGAACAGGCGGCACAGATTTTCACAGCCGTTTTCCACGCAGGCGGTGTGCCACAGGCATTTTTTAATCGTAACATCATAATAATCATTTCCATATGCCTGCGTACTTTCTTGCAAATCGGTTGTACGCATAATTTTAAGAAAGATATTGCTGTAAATGGCATAAAATCCCGGTACTAATTCCATTTTAGCCGTTGAAGCGTGTTTTTTTGCTGCTACTTTATCAAGCATATATTTTCTCATATACTTATATACATCTTCTTCTGAAAAGCCTTCCTCAGACAAGCACTTATGCAACGCTATGCGTGGAAGTATCGTCTGGGCAAGGGTTTTCATCTGATTTTCGGATTTATTTTTTGTATTCTGAATCAATGTATCCAGCATTTTTTCCTGCCTGTCAGATACTGCACATCCCTTTTTATTTCCGAATTCTTCAATTAAAAATGCTTTTATCTGCTTTTGCTGTTTTATTTTCATCGTTATCACACCCCTCTTTTTGTAACTTCTAAAAAAATTCTGTACCATACCTGTATTGTATCATAAAAATAACGGCACGGTATATTCATTTTAAAAATATACCGTACCGCTATTTTACTCTATTCTACCGGACCGCTCCATGAAGAAAACAGTTTTGCATGGCTGTCTAAATCCGCCGTATTTACGGTTATCTTCCCGTCTGCAACCGTATATTGAATATTCATCGGATTACAACCGCCCGCAGTGCCGCCTACACTGTCCATTTTAAATACATTTCCGCAGTTCTGACATACTAATTTGCCGCTTCTCTTCTTGAAATACGCTTTTGGAGAAGGATTGCAGGTCTGACAGGTGTTCAGTGATAATCGTGCTGAGCCGTCAGACGCATTTACGGCAATCATCTGTATATTGGTTCCGTTTGAATCATAATTTACATATAACGGATGTTCTGTCAGTGTACCGATATCTATTGCTAACTGTCCGTTTTCTACGGCAGGCGTTATGTATGACGCAGCTGCGGCGTTTTCTGTCGAAGCTGTACTTTGAGCCGCCGTATTTTTAGAACCTGCACTTTTATCTTCTGTACCCGCATTTCCACAGGCGGTCAGCGCTGTTACTGCAAGCACCAGCGGTATCAGTTTTATCAGTTTTTTCTTTCTCATGTCCTTATTCTCCTTGTTTATCAACAACATTTATTTCTCCGTAAATCATTCCCATCCAGCAGGTATACTGCACCGTGCCGGGTTCGCCGGGTGTAAACTCAATCACATTTTTACCCGGTGTAAATTCATGGGTGATTCCGTAGGTCTTTACTATCATTTTGTAATTACAGCCATTGATAACTTCTTCCGGCACATTTATCGTCCATTTTACCGGAATACCCGTATAAACGGTAATCTCAGGATACGTCCCGAAATCCAGATTGCTTTCCACATACTGAATGTTCCCCGACTGCGCAATCACAGCCGTATCCAATTCCTTTGCACCGTCAGATACCTGAGAAATCCTATCCAGCCTGATACCCGCCAGACCCACTCCCTGTGAAAGCATTGCAAGTCCGAGCACCACAATCAGTATCGCGCCTGTCTGCATGACAAGCTTCGTATATTTTTCCCCAAGCGCCGATACAAGGCTTCCAAGCCCCAGCATCAGCGGAACCGTGCCTAAGCTGAACATCAGCATTGCCAGTGCTCCCGATATGGGATTGCCCAAACCGAGTGCAATAATCTGCATAGACTGCATCGGACCGCATGGCATAAATCCGTTTAACAGCCCGACAACAAACGGTCTTTTTTCTGTTCTTTTTTTCTGATTGATTTTTATGACGGACTTTCGCGGGAATCTGATTTGAAGCTTTCTCAATGCCGGAAAAATCCCCAGCATATTGATTCCCATTATCACCATAAATAATCCGGCTGTTATTTTTAATATGCCCTGTAACAGCAGCGGCATTCCACTGCCCGAACCGCCTGTCAAAATCATTCCTGCTCCGCCAAGCACAAATCCGACTGCCGTATACGAAACTACACGTCCTGCGTTGTACAGTACCGAAGGCATGATGACATTTATTCTGGATGAACTTGTATTCTCAGCGTTCCTCGAAGGAATACACTGTGAAAGATGAATCCCGCCGCACATCGCTATACAGTGAACAGATGTTAAAAGCCCTACGATAAAGAGCATGCCATAGCTCATTTGGGAATCGGCAAGCATTGACGGAACAAGTAAATTTAAAATACCAAAATGCTGTAACAGATAATACAGTAAAATAATAACCGCCAGTGTTCCAATCCTTCTAACCCATTTTAAAGAATCTGCCTGCTTTTTATCGATAACTGTATAATCCAGCTTCTCAATAATCGCAGCAATACGGTTTAATGTCACTATTTCCGGATTAAATTCTATTTCAGCCTGTACTTTGCTATAGGAAACCTGCACTTTAGAAATTCCTGCTGTATTCTTTAATTCCTGCTCTATTTTATTCTGACAGTTAATACAGGTCATGCCATCGATAATAAGAACTTTTCTTTCCATTCCCATGTTTCATTTTCCTTTAATATTACCGATTAAAATATACCCCTGCCGGGTATTAATATCGCAGTTAATTATATACACCTATGGGGTATTTGTCAACAAAATTTTAATTGCACGCTGTTTTGTCCTCTGTAAATACCGGTAAAAAATCAAAAACCGCCATAAGAAACAGACAGCTTAAGGTGACTATTTCTTTGGCGGTATTTTTTATAAATAAAGGATTACTCCCGTACCTTTAAAGCTTGATTTGTGCCATACGTTCAGCATGTGTCGATAGGGTAATTGAGATGCAATCTGCTCTACAGTAAAACCATTTATGTTTAGTTTTTCATCTATTGTAAGTTCCTTGGATAACAGTGCTCCCAGCAGACGGTGCAGTTCATACGTGTCATCATGTTTCGGCAGATTTTACATCTGGAAAATGGACAAAACCTCCAAATTTTCCGTATGCTTTGAGCTTTAATCGCATATCTAAGCGATTTTTCGTCCATAAATACATATATTTTTGATTTTATACTAGCGATTCAATTCAATATAATCTATTGCCTGTTTCCACCCATGACCAGGCGCATCATCGCCCCAATACCTGCTGGTTATCTCATCCAATTCGTCTACACACTTTTGCAGCTTTTTTATATTGGCTTTGCGCTCCTCCCGCGTTATAGTTTTCAAGCTTTCATTCTTTACTTTATATGCCATGCTTTGTAAAAAATTAACAATATCAAAATATTCCTCTGAATCTTCAAATCTCGTGTCTCCGGGAAAGCAGTCAATTACCTTTTCAAAAGCTGTTTTCATATCTTCTGCCCCTGCCTGGCTTAATGTCTCAGCAATATAAGGTACAAATTGCACCATTTCGCACATTATAAACCACCAGCCTTCGTATCTCCAATTTCCAATCAGATTAACAAGAATATGTAAATGAAATAACTGTGGTGTAACCAGATTCTTTATATCCAATAGTGAACCTTTCTCCCATAAACAATCTGATTTCACTGCAAGAACACTCTCATCTATATCTTTAACATCACCATAGAACTCTTTTATCGTAATCATATAATTTTACCTTTCGTACAGAAATTTTAATAATTAACATTATATATGCCTAATCTATCTCCCTCTCAACAACCACCTCACAATAGACGGTTTTATTTCAAAGGTTTCACAAAGGTCTGCCAGTACATGCGGATAGCAGTTTGCCATGCCAATTCTTATTATCTTAACCAGTTTATTATTTCTTTTTCAGACTGTTCAAACGCCGCCATACATTCCTTTTTGTGTTTCCCAAAGCTTTTATACATCATGCCGACAAGCGGAATCATGCGGTATAATCTCCGGCCACGCTTCGTCTGCACCTCCCGCAATCATCAATATTCTTGCATTTGTCTTTTTGATCTCTAAATGTGCTTTTTCTTCCGCCGCCTTATCCTGATAAGCTTCATAATACGCAAGCCACATGCCCATAACTTTGTGCGAAACGCTTTCTGTTTTGTAGTATTTTGAAGCCTTTCATTTCCAGCGGACATCTGTCGGGCGTGTCCGGAAGCCCCTCTGCGCCAAACAATGATACGGCTAAGCCGGTGAATCCATAATCCGCAAACCGCTCTGCTATTTTAATCCCCGGAAGAAAGCTCTGCTCTCCGCCCATAATCACAATGACTGCTTTGCCGTTGGTCTGCTCCGGTTCTGCAAGATGTCCCACAAAACCATGTTCCTTCATATTAAAATTTATATGTTTTAATTTTACTGCTGTCTTCTTCATGCTTTCTTCCCCTTATCTCATATCATGCGTTGGCTGTCCTGCCCCTTTAAATGTCCTTTCCAATAATTTTTCCAGTCCCAACCTTGTGTCCGCCCTCCATAATCGAAAACGTTGCTCCGACACTGACCTCACTATAATGATACTCCTCAAATGTAAATTTTATAATCGCCGGAATCGGAACATCAAATCGGTCAGCCTGCAATTCAACAAATGTAATTCCCCAGTAATTTCCCGCGTTATCAAAAACGGCATCGGGTCGGTATCCCACTTGCGGCAGACTACTTCGCTGTCCGGCATAAAAAAAGACTTCTGCTAATAAGTACATGGTGTGTTTCTCCGTTTACTTTTTCTGTTATATAAAATAAATAGTGTTTGTAAATTAAGTAATTATTCATTTACCTATTCTATATCTGAAATCGTGCCGATAAAAAAACTTTCCTTATACAATTTCCAATAATTCGCTTATGTCATCAATTACCCAATCTGCTCCCGCCTCTAACAAACTATTTTTGCCTGAAACCCCATAGGTTACTCCACATGTATACACACCTGCATTTTTGCCCATAAGTATATCAAATGGCATATCCCCAACGACTAAAGTGTCCTGTGCATTATATGACAACTCATTTAATGTCTTTTTTACCGGTTCTGCATTAGGCTTATGCAAAGTAGTATCTTCTGCTGCTAACAAATACGAAAAATATTTTGCAATGTTCATGCTTTCAAGAAAACCAAGTAATGAATCTCGTCCTCTTGAAGTAGCAATTGTGCAAACAATACCTTTTTCATTTAATCTGTTTAGTGTTTCAATCATATTAGGAAATAATAACGGCGGGATTGTTTTCTTGGTTTCATCAAAAATTTCACGATATTTTTTCATACATAAATCAATCATATCATCTGACAATTCCGGACATAACTTCTGAAATCCTATTTTTGCTGACATACCAATTGTATCGGCACAAGCCTGTTCTTCTGCCACATCTAATCCCATCTGACGTAATGTTTCCTGTTTTGAAACTACAATCGTCTTTTTGGTATCCATTATCGTTCCATCAAAATCAAATATTATAAGTTTTATATTCATAATTTGTATACCTGTTTTCCCTCTAATCCCCTAGTTTTTTCACGACTTCCTCAAACTCATAAAACAAATCAATATACTTTTCAACAATTGTATTGCAGTGCTTTTTTACAATTTCACAATCATAATCATGCGCAAGTTCATTTCTCACTTTTAACATATCCATCCATGCATCATCTGAAATTAAATTTGCCTTAAAAGCTTCCCGCAGGACTTCCCTTGGCGAGCCTGCCACAAAACCTGTTATCGCGTAATACTGCACCAGTATATCTTTCATAACCTTCCATGACAAATCAAATGTTATACTAAATTTAGCACTTGTCCCACTTAATACAAAAGAATCTGATAAATCTCTTTCCCTTGCCTCCGACAACGCCTCCAGTGAATTACAAAAAGATTTAAAACGTCTGCTAAATTTTTCGTCCATATTGCTTAATATCCTCCAATAACAATTCATTCCTGCAAGTATCCATATTTAATAAATCCACGCTGTAAAGTGTCGGCAGTTCTTCTATTTTTTCAACAAGTTCGTCAAAACATTCCACTCCTGACACCGCTATATCAATATCACTGCGTTCTCTGGCTGTCCCCTTTGCCCTTGAACCATATAAAATCACTTCATCTGCATGAAAATCCCTGCACAGCTTTGAAACCTCACATATCACTTCATCTGCTTTCATCAAAATCACCTGCCCAATATTCTTATATCCTAAAACATGTACTGTATCTTTAATATATATTATCAAAAAAAAGCAATTCCGTATAGCAGAAATAATAACAAGCGGTCAGTCAAGTCAAGTGACAACGGTGAACTGACCGCTTGTTATTATTTACCATTATTTACATATTCCGCAGTTCCTCCCGGCTCCCTATCTCCAGTTTTTCAAAAATATGCTGCATATGTTTTTTGACTGTCGTTTCGGAAATGACCAGTTCTTCTGCAATTTCCTTATTAGAGCGCCCGGAACATGCCAGTCTTGCGACCTCTGCCTCCCTCTGGGTCAGTCCTTTGTTACGGAACGCATAATAAATCTGTTCTGCCGTTTTATCCCGCTTATCCGTATTTTGTCCGATACCGCTTTCATATCTACCGGCTGTCGATTCCTTTACCTCTATGGCACTTTCTTTTAAGACCTCCTTTTGTGCATATTCTTTTTGTATATTTTTCATATTCTTTTCTTGTAGGACACTGCCCTCTTGTTCACAATCCTCCCGTATACTTTCACTTTCCTCCGTCACATCTCCCACCGGTTCATCTTCCTCCGCCGGCTTTTCGGGCTTTAAAAGGATATATAATATCAGGCTGTACAGCAGCGGACGACAGTTCAGTGCAATATCCGCGAGCAGATTTTCATAGCCTTTCGGCTGGTTTAAGCGGGCAAATAAAAACAAAAACGTTGCAATATATCCCGCTGTAATGATATTTTTACAGAACGTATTCCTCCACGAGCTGCGGCTGTCCGTGTTGAATACTGCCGGTACTGAAAACAGCAGACTGCCGGAAAACACTGCTGCCAGCGCTTTCCAGTCCAGCAGCAGTCCGATTTTGAATTCTGACAGATATGCCACCATCAATACATACAGTATCACTGTTGCAAATTTCACAATAAATTTTTTCATACGAATCCTCATTTCGCAGGCATTTTTGCTACTTCTGTATGTATTCAATCTTTTTACGCTGTAATACTGCGGATACCGGCAGTAACAACAGGCTGAATACCAATGCATACATCAATGGAAGAATTGCAACTGCAAAATTATTGCCAAAAACCTGCATATATTCCTGCGCACTGTACTGCACGGCATCCGGCATAACCTGTACAACAACCACAAATGAAAACAGACTGATAAATACACCTGCATAAATCAGCAGCTTTTGAACCAGCTTTACTGCTTCAATACTTTTATTCAGCTGTAATAATGTAACTTCCGAATTCTTGTGCATAGAGATTGCAAGCCCTTTGCCAAAATCTTTTGCAAATCCCGAAATGCATACAGCCGGAATTACAAGCAGTGCCAAAAAAATGAGTCCCGGCAGGTCTATAAAATATCCAATCATGCTAAAAGACCCCTGACTTAAAAATACCATACAAAAAATTGCTGCAACAACTGAAAGAACAGATACAACTGTAACCATAACTTTCTCCTTTCTGCCGCTTCCTGCGGCGGTTGATTTATTTTGTTTACACCTTTTATTTATCAAATCCGGCTGAAAATGAAAATACTACCATAGACGAATCCTGGTAGTATTTTTAGTAGTATCTTTATTTTTTGCCTATTTTAAGCCTTTTTTCATACGTTCAATCTCCGCATCCAGTGAATCCTGTGTTGAATCTTCACCGGCTGCATCTTTCTTTTTCCCCTTATGCTTTTCTTCCTTATATGCATCGGAGAATAAGACTTTTGCAACAAATCCTGCTCCGCCAAAAATCAGCACGAGCATAATAACCCATTCATACATTGATATTGAAACCATGTAAATATTTGTATTTAAAATAATGGATGCTACAATCAAAATGACACTCAATGCCGTAAACAACTTCGATGCAAAAGAGGCTCCGCTTGCGAACATCCATATAATACCGATAATAAACGGAATCATAATCATCCCCGAATTCAGACGGACACCACCAAGCATAATTGTTCCACCGTAACCGAACCAGCCGGACGATACAACCACTTTCTGGGATAAAATAAACAACCCCACAATCAACATAACAACTCCGGCTACAAACTGTTTTAATTCATTTTTTGCACTTTTCATACACTACCCCTTTTCTCCTTTGAAATTTTACTCCGTATCCTGTTCTTTTACTTTACCGGATTCTTTTTTCTATGGTAAACCATCAGCGTTACCCCAAGCGCCACGATAAAAACGGAAATAAACTGGGAGGTGGACAAAAATCCGACCGCCCCGCGGTAATCATTTCTTAAAAACTCAATCAGAAATCTTCCGATACCGTACAGCAGTAAATAAATACTGCCGATATCGCCTGTTATCAGCTTTTTCTGCTGATATAAAAAACGGTGTGCAATCCATATCAGGATTGCGGCAATCAAAAAATCCCCTGCTGCTGAAAGAAGCTGTGTCGGAATAAGCTTTATGCCTGACGGCGCCATGCTGTCTGCGGGAAATGTAATGCCCCATGCGGCGGTTGTTTCCCGTCCGTAACAGCAGCCTGCCAAAAAGCAGCCGATTCTGCCAAAGCCCTGAGCAAGTGCCACTTCCGGCATGATTAAATCAAAATACTCCAAAAATACGAGTTTTTTTACTTTGCAGTAAATCCACGCCGCAAGCACCCCCGCAATAATGCCGCCGTAAACAACAAAGCCCTCAGACCCCAAAACCGCAAGCGGGTCTTTTAAGAAATCCTTAAAGCTTACAATCACATACAAAATCTTTGCGCCTAAGAAGCCGCAGATAATCGCAAGAATTGCGATATCAATCACGGATTCGTCTTTCAACTCCAGCTTTTTTGCCCGCTTACAGCCAAGCACCAGCGCCAGAAGAAATCCCAGTCCAATCATAAAGCCATATCCGCGTACATGAAAATTTCCGATTTGAAACAAGTCGATTTTCATTGATGTTTCCTCTCTTTCCGGCTAGTCCATTGCCAAATCCTGTCTTGCTTTTTTCATGCGTTCTTCAAACTGCACATAAAAATCGCGTCCGTCATACGGCAGTGCAAAGAAGCTTTTTAAAATATACATTGTTAAAATTCTGTTCTGCCCTTCATCCAGTCCCTGCTGTGCCGCCTGAATTTCCTTTAAAAAAGCATGCCATGTCACAAGAAATGCGTTATACGCTTCTAAATCCGGCGTATCCAGCCACTTTTTCACCTTGATTTTCGTGAGATTGTGCTTGTGGCACTCGTCCTTTTGCAGGATATACTGAAAATGTGTGTCGTCCTGCCAGTATCTTCCCAGCGGAAACAGCCGGCAGATACCCGGTCTTGCGCCGTGAATCCGGCAGCGCTGCTGTTCATTTAAAAATGTACAGGTTTCGTTTTCCCCTGCCATTTTCAGATTCGGTAAAATCACGCCGTCCACCACATTTAACGCCAGATGTTTCTCCACCAGACTTTCAAACGGCATCTGAAGCTGTCTTGTCAGACGGCAGATATCATACGGGTCTAACACAATCGAATCTCCCATGCCGTGACAGCATACGGAATTGCAGCCCTGACACTGATTCGTATCTGCCTTTACCATATCATTTTCACTATATAACTTTCCATCGGAAATTTCTTCCAGACTGCAGTTTCTAATCATTCTATTTTAACCTATCCAAACAGATTCTTTCTCAAATCGCTGATCTTTGTATGATATGTGGAAATACTTTCTGAATCCGGTATGTAATTGTTTGGACCTTTCTTAAATACTATTTTTAACAAAATCGGTGTGATAATCGTTGTAATAACAACCACGATAACAACCGGTCCCATAAAGGCACTGCCCATCATGCCGAGTGCCGCACCTTTGCTGGCTACAATTAAGGCGACCTCGCCTCGTGAAATCATGCCGACACCGATGCGCTTACACTGATACGGCTTGTATCCGCATACCTTTGCACCGAGTCCGCAGCCAATAACTTTGGTCAACACCGCTACAATAACTAATACAACGGTAAATGCAATAATCGTTCCTGTCATATTCGGCAGTTCTACCTTCAGTCCGATACTTGCAAAAAATACCGGTGAGAGCAGTAAAAATGAAAGGGTGTCAAAACGGGACTGGATAAATTCAGAACGCTCTGTATTGGAAATAATCAGACCTGCAATATATGCACCTGTAATATCCGCAACACCAAACCACGCTTCTGCCACGTAAGACATTAAAAGGCAGAATACAAAAGCTATGATGGCATGTCTGTGACGTCCGCGGTCAGCGCTTTCAATCCATTTTTTATAAAACTTGTAAAATACAAAACCCACAACACCTGCAAATACAAAGAATAATACAACCTTTAACAGTACAACCGCTACATTCACCGATTCATCTGCAAGACTTGTAATAATTGTCAGAGCCACAATACCTAAAATATCATCAATAATGGCAGCCCCTAAAATCGCGTTGCCGGAATGAGTTTTTAATTTGCCCATTTCCTTTAAGGTTTCAACCGTAATGCTGACAGAAGTTGCCGTCAGTATAACGCCGATAAATGCATTCTGAAGCACAACGCTGCATGAGGCATCCGAATCAATAACACCCGGCTTGTTAAAGAAATATGCAACGGCAAATCCACCGATAATCGGCATGATAACGCCACAGAGTGCAATAACAAATGCAGCTTTTCCGCTCTTTTTCAGCTCTTTAATATCTGTTTCCAGTCCGGCGCAGAACATCAGTACGATAACGCCAAGCTCCGCTACATTACTTAAAAACTCCGTTTCCGTAAGCAGCCCCAGCATAGACGGTCCTAACAAAAGACCGGCAAGCAATGAGCCGACAACCTGCGGCATCTGTACACGCTTCGTCGCCAGCCCCAATACCTTTGTACAAAGCAGTATCACTGCCAAATCCAGTAAAAACTTGTAACTTTCCATCGTTACATCCTCCAAAAAATTTTCTTCCTATTATAAATGTATGTTAATAGCGATATAAACTTTATACTCCACTTACCGCCCAATGTCAACAAATTTCTCACAATGGCCGGTTTTGTGTATACACTTTTTTGAAGGCTGTCGGCAGTGCATATTCCTTTTCCAAAGCCTGCTCTGTTATCCACGTAAAATCCGAATCCGGGGCTGCTTTTCCACATTCGATAAGATAACTGTCCATATGCCACTCGATATGTGTGAAAATGTGGCACACCGGACTGCCTTTTTGTATCCGACAGTCCGTGATTCCACACTTTTCAAGCCACTTTTGAATTTGCGCTATATCTGCTTTTCCCGAAAGATTCGGCAGTTCCCACATGCCACCAAGCAATCCGCTCTTGGCTCTTTTTTGCAGTGCCAGCCTGCCCGCATGTATCATTAAAAGCACGGTCTTTTCTTCGATTCTGCGCTGTGCTTTCTTTTTCTTTACGGGATACGCTGGCTGTGTGCCCGCTGCACAGGCACTGCATAAGCTTTGTAGCGGACATTCCGTGCATCGCGGTGTACCATTTGGCATGCAGACAACTGCGCCCAGTTCCATCAGGCTCTGGGTAAAGATACCACACTTGTCCACAGGATAAATTTCCTGCAATGCCGCTGTGATTTCATTTTTAAATTTTGTATCGGAAATTTCTCTGGAATCTGCCGTCAGACGTGTCACCACGCGAAGCACGTTTCCGTCCACCGCCGCATAAGGCTTGTTCCACGCAATTGAAGCGACCGCTCCCGCCGTATACGCACCGATACCCGGCAGGGATAAAAGCTGTTCATATTCGTTTGGGAAAATGCCGTTATATTTTTCACAAATCTGCTGTGCGGCTTTCTGCATATTTCGCACCCGCGAATAATATCCAAGCCCCTCCCACATTTTTAAAAGCTCCTGCTCCGGTGCCGCGGCAAGTGCCGCCACATCCGGAAAACGCTGTAAAAAGCGCTCGTAATACGGAATCACCGTATCCACTCTTGTCTGCTGCAGCATAATTTCCGATACCCACACGCGGTAAGCATCGGTATTTTCACGCCACGGCAATACACGGGCATTTTTTTCATACCACGCAAGAAGCGGTTCTGTAATTTGTGACAGTTGTGTTAAATCAAGAGGCATAGTTACTGTTCTCCGTCCATTTTTTCGCGTACCTTCTGCGCCGAAGGAGTTGTTGCAAGCCCACCTTCGCTCGTTTCCTTTAAACATGCCGGAAGCGCATTGCCGATACGGCGCATCGTATCAATGACTTCATCGGGTGCAATCGCACTGCAGACGCCCGCGAGTGCCATCTGCGCACTGGTGACAGCATTGACCGCACCGGCTGAATTTCTTTTAATACACGGCACTTCTACCAGCCCGCAGACCGGGTCGCAGGTCAGCCCCAGCATATTTTTTAAGGCGAATGCCATGGCATTGACAATCTGTTCATCGTCGCCGCCCTGCAAATAAGCAAGCCCTGCCGCCGCCATGGCGCTTGCCGAGCCGATTTCTGCCTGACAGCCGCCGGACGCGCCCGCAATGCTTGCATTTTCCGCAATCACCGCGCCGATTCCCGCCGTCAGATACATCGCTTCCACCATTTTTTGTTCCTCTGCCCGGAAATATTCCTGATATGCCAGAAAAACTGCCGGAATCACGCCGCATGCACCGGCCGTCGGTGCAGCAACAATCCGCTTCATGCAGGCGTTGGACTCGCCCATTTTGACTGCCTTTTCCATGACAAGCCCAATGTATTCTCCCGCAATATTTTTCCCTGCCGCATTATAGCAATGCAGTTTTTCGCCGTCGCCGCCCGCCAGTCCACTTGCCGATTTTAAATCTTTATCATACGCGCTGTCTGCCTGCTTCATCGCTTCATACATCCGGTGCATCGTTTCAAAGGACTGCTCTTTTGTAACCTGCCGTTCTTCCATATCCGCCCGGCATACAACCTCCCACAAAGGTATCTGATATTCCTTTGCCAGATTTAATAAATCCTGAATTGAATGATAAATCATATACTCTCCATTCCGCATTGTTTTTTGTATACAGCTTTTATACAAGGCTCAGATACGTTACTTTTTTAATACCCGAAAGCTGTTCTAACCGGTGGACAATCTGCTCCGGCACTTCCTGGTCGCACTCCAGCACCATAACTGCATCGCCGCCGCGCGCCGAGCGGTACAGCTGCATGGTTGCGATATTAATGCGAGCTTTTGCAAGCATGGCAGTAACTTCCGTCACGTGTCCCGGCTGGTCGAGGTTATGCACGACTAACGTCGGATATTCGCCTGTGAAATTGGTCTGGATTCCGTCAATCTGTGCGATATTGATTCTGCCGCCGCCAATCGACTCTCCGATGACCTCTAACGTCCTTCCCGTTTCCCCGGTAAGATAAATCTGTGCGGAGTTCGGGTGGGCTTCCCGCAGCTGTGCCGTGCCGAAAGTAATTTCAATTCCTTTTTGCGCTGCAATTTTTAAGCTGTCGGGAATCCGTATATCGTCCGGTACCATGCCAAGAAGTCCTGCCACTAAGGCTTTCTGTGTTCCGTGTCCCTTTCCTGTTGCAAGAAATGAACCGTATAATAAAATCGCTGCTTTTTTCACCGGCTCTCCGAGCAATTTTCCCGAAATGTAGCCGATTCTTACCGCTCCCGCCGTGTGGGAGCTGGACGGTCCGACCATGACCGGTCCGATGATATCAAAAATGTTCATAAGATACTCCGTTTTTTATTCCATTTTTTTCTCAATTGCCTCAATAACGGTCTTTAATGCTTTGATTCTCGCATATTTTTTGTCATTGGACTCTAAAATATGCCACGGCGCATAGGCTGTATTGGTCTTTTGCAGCATTTCATTGACTGCTTCCTCATACAAATCCCATTTTTCACGGTTGCGCCAGTCCTCGTCTGTAATCTTCCAACGTTTTTCCGGTGTATTTTCACGTTCCTTAAAACGTGCAAGCTGTGTATCCTTATCAATCTGCACCCAGAATTTTACAATAACTGCATTCCAGTCTGCCAGCTCTTTTTCAAATTCATTAATTTCCACATAGGCTCTCTGCCAGTCATTTTCACTGCAAAAGCCCTCCAGCCGTTCAACCATGACACGGCCGTACCACGTTCTGTCAAATATCGCAACATGTCCGGTCTTTGGCAGTCTGTTCCAAAAACGCCACAGATAATGTCTTGCCTTTTCATGCGGTTCTGGACTTGCAATCGGGTGTACTTCATACCCCCTTGGGTCTAACGCTTCGGTAATACGCTTGATATTTCCACCCTTTCCTGCGGCATCCCAGCCTTCATAGGCAATGATAACCGGTATTTTTTTACGGTATAATTCATTGTGCAGTTCGCGCAGACGCTTTTGATACTGATTTAACAAAGTATCATATTCTTCCTCTGTCAAAGTCTTATCCAACGCCACGTCTGCCAGCTTTTCAATCGGTTTTAACGGAAATGCATTCTGTAACAGCGGCACTGCCAGCGTACTGTTTTGAAGTGCCGTGTCAATTCCCTGCACCAGCGTTTCCAAAATCTGTAACTGCGCCCACTTTTTATCTTTGGCATCTACCAGATACCACGGCGCGCTCGACTGGTTCGTATCGCACAGATACTGCTCATAAACATCCATGCATTTATCATAATGCTTATTCTGCCATACATCATGTTCACTGACTCTCCAGCTCGTATTTTTGTCATCCGCCAGCTTATCCAGCCGCTTTTTCTGCTCCTTTTCATCAATCTGGAAGAAAAACTTCATCAGCAGATAACCGTTGTCTGTAAGCTGTCTTTCAAAACGTTTGATACTTTCTATTTTCTTTTTATACTCCTGCTCGGATAATTCCCCGCGCAGCTTTTCCCTTGTCACTTCGCTCATCCATCCGCTGTCCATAAAGACGAATTTGCCCGCTTCCGGTATCTTTACAAAATGACGGTATAAGAACGGCTTGCGTGCTTCTTCTTCTGTCGGCTCATCCATAACTGCCACTTTAAAAAAGCGCGGGTCGATATTTTTAATAATCTTTCCAAGCACACTGCCCTTGCCTGCCGCACCCCAGCCTTCTAACAGCACCAGCACCGGCAGTTTCTTTTCCTTCATCAGAATCTGCTGCTGTTCTAAGCGCGCACGTGCCTTCTTTAAACGCTGTTCCATTTCCTCTTTTGATGGTTGTTCCAATCGGTTCCAGTCCTTTAACATAAAATACCCCCGTTTCCGCCGCTTTGCGGCTTATCCTTTTATTTTACTTTTCATTATACTGTATCCTGCGATTTTTTCAATGTCCGGCTTTACCTAAGATATCTTCTGACATTGTAACACAAATACTCCGGAACTAATATAGGTTATTTTCTCCCAATTTCAACTTTTATATTGCTACATCCGTGCCATTTTGATAGACTATAATTTATCTAAAATCCTATAAATGATGTGCCTGACCGAATGTGATTCGGGTCTGCCCGTCATTTTAACAACCACATTTTATTAGGAGGAATTATGAATTTCTTAGAAGAACGCATTACAAAAGACGGTATTGTAAAAGAAGGAAATGTCTTAAAAGTAGACAGCTTCTTAAATCATCAGATGGACATTCAGCTGTTTGATGAAATCGGTGAAGAATTTAAGCGCCGTTTTGCAAACGAACATATTAACAAGATTCTGACGATTGAAGCTTCCGGTATCGGTATTGCCTGCATGGTAGCGCGCCATTTTGATGTTCCGGTCGTTTTCGCAAAGAAGTCAAAAAGCATTAACATTGAAGGTGAAATGTACGTTGCGGAAGTGGAATCTTTCACCCACAAATGCAAGAATCAGGTGATTGTTTCCAAGAAATTTTTAAGCCCGGACGACCACGTACTGATTATTGATGATTTTCTTGCAAACGGCTGTGCGTTACAGGGGCTTATTTCTATCGTAAATGAAGCAGGCGCAACGGTCGAGGGTATCGGCATTGTCATTGAAAAAGGCTTCCAGTCCGGCGGACGCATTATCCGCAACCTCGGTTATCATCTGGAATCCCTTGCAATTGTAGACAGCATGGATGCCGCAACCGGTACAATCACTTTCCGCCAGGAATAAAACAGAAATAAAATACAAAACAACTTAATGTAAAAAGGCAGCGGCGGTAAAACGCACTGCCTGCAAATGGAGAATATCATGAACAAAAATACAACGACCTCAACGGAAAATCTGTATCATCTGAATGGTAAGATTTCCGTAAAACAAGCCATTCCTTTTGGCTTACAACACATACTGGCAATGTTTGTTGCCAATATCGCACCTATTTTTATCGTTGCCGCAGCCAGCGGGCTGTCCACAGCTGACAGCGCCTCTTTAATCCAGAGTGCCATGCTGATTGCCGGTATTGGTACTTTAATACAGCTTTTCCCGATTTTTAAAATCGGTTCGGGACTCCCGATTGTTATGGGTATCAGTTTTACGTTTGTATCCGTATTCTGCTACCTCGGACCAACCTACGGCTATAATGCAATTGTCGGCGCGGTATTGGTCGGCGGTATTATTGAAGGTATCTTAGGACTTCTTGCAAAATACTGGCTCCGCCTGATTACACCGATTGTTGCCGCAACCGTTGTAACCGCTATCGGATTTTCTTTATTATCCGTCGGTGCGGCTTCCTTTGGCGGCGGCAGCGGCAGTGAAACCTTCGGTTCTGCCACGAACTGGATTCTCGGTACATTTACACTGCTTTGCTGTATCCTTTTTAATATTTTTGCAAAATCATATTTCAAGCAGTTGTCCGTTTTATTCGGACTGATTATGGGCTATATTGCGGCTGTGATTCTGGGTGCGGTGGATTTTTCTTCTCTGGAAGGCACTTCTATCATTGCATTTCCACAGTTACTGCCGTTTAAACCGGAATTTAACATAAATGCTATTATTTCTGTTACTTTGATTTTCCTTGTATCAGCAACAGAAACGATTGGTGATACCTCCGCCCTTGCCGCCGCCGGTTTAAACCGCGAAGCGACTTTAAAGGAAACCTCCGGTTCTATTGCCTGTGACGGTTTTATCAGTGCATTGTCTTCTGTTTTTGGCTGTCTGCCGATTACGTCATTCAGCCAGAATGTCGGACTGGTTGCCATGACAAAGGTTGTCAACCGCTATGCGATTGGCGCCGGTGCCGTGATTATGATTTTAGCCGGAATTTTCCCGTTTTTCGGTTCACTGCTTGCGACACTGCCGGATGCGGTTCTTGGCGGCTGTACACTGATGATGTTTGGTAACATCGTTATCAGCGGACTTCAGATGATTGGAAAATGTGGTTTCTCCCAGAGAAATATCACCATTGCCGCACTTTCTTTAAGTATCGGCATCGGTTTTACACAGGTTCCTGAAATTTTTGATATTTTTCCACAGATTGTAAAGACGGTCTTCGCCGAAAACTGCGTTGCTGTTGTTTTCCTCGTTGCCATTCTTTTAAATCTGGTTTTACCAAAAAACATGGAAGCCGCACCTGCCGCTTCTGATGACTCTGCTGACGCATAAGCAGACTGATGTACTTATTAAAATAAGCCGCAAAGCGCTTTATACCCACCCATAAAATCAGACATTCAGACCTGAATCTGACGATTTATAGGCGGTATATACATACTTTGCGGCTTATTTTTGCTTTACCGATTTCATTATTCTTTCGATATTTTTCTGCTATATCCTGTTTTTTTGTGCCGTCCGGTATGCCACCGGCGGCTGCTGGCTCTGATGCTCTCCAATCATCTTTTCCATCCAGATCATGTCGTACCAACGGTTAAATTTATATCCGCACCGGTGAAATGTGCCGACTGTCTGAAATCCCAGATGTGCATGAAACTGCTCGCTATTCTTATCCAAATATTCGTCTTCCGTCTGCGGATATCCGATACACGCATACAGGTTGGTGATTCCCATTTGCTTTAAACACTCTGTTAAAGCGGCGTATAGCTGTTTTCCCAGTCCACATTTCTTCGCGGCATGGTCTACATAAATAGACAATTCACACGCCCAGTCATACGCCGCGCGCTCCTTAAATGGTCCTGCATAGGCATATCCGTATACCCTTCCCTCTTTTTCAATGACAAGATACGGATACTTCTGCATAGTCTTCCTCATGCGCTGTTTGAATTCTTCCTTGGACGGCACATCATATTCAAATGTAATCGCCGTATTTTCCACATAATACGCATAGATTTCAAGTATCCGCTGTGCATCCTCTATTTTTGCATCTCTTACTGTATATGCTGTCATGTTTATTTCTCCCTGTGTTGTGTTATTGCTGTTAAAAATTCCATGAGCTGTCACAACTCTGCTCTCACACGTTGTCACAAACTCACTCTTCTTTCTGTCACTGCTTCCGGGGCTCTCGCCCCGGATTTCTTACTCTATTCCTCCAACCATTTCATGGTCAGCTACAAATCGCACAATATGCTCATCTATCAACCGTTTCTGCTGTTGATATGCGTACATCAGTGTTTTCTCACAGATTCTGTTGATCATCCGTGGTATGCCTGCGGATACCTTGAAGATTTCATATTCTACTCCACTGGTGAACATATCCTGTTTCACTCCTGCATACGCCATATGTGCCGCGATATATTTGCCAGTTTCTGCCCTGTCCAGGCGGTTCAACACGATATTCATAGCGATTCTCTGTCGGATAGCTGCGTAGCTCTGCAGCCTTAGCTTCTGATCCCACAGCTCTATCTGTCCTACCAGTATCAGACTCATGGGGCTGGCTGAATCAAACCTGTAATTCAAGAGGAAACGAAATTCTTCCAAAGTTTCCTTCCCCAGCAGCCTCTTTGAATCTCCCCGGTAGAACCTTGCCTCCAGTCCCATCTGGTCAAGAAGTCCTGCATACAGCCACCTCGGTGTCAGCTTCGAATCAGACAGATACAGCAGCATATATTTATCCTTTGGGAGTCTGCTTTCAAACATCCGGATAAGCGTTGATTTTCCACATCCCGGATCCGCAGTAACTACCGCAAACAACTGCCTGTCTGCCACGTATGTCAGTCTCCCCAGGGCATCTTCTATCTGCCTCGAACTGTACAGCCTGTCTGCCGGAATATCTCTTGTAAACGGCGTATGCATCAGCTCAAAGAATTCCTCATACATGGCTGCCACCTGCCTTTCCATAATCACCAAAAGAAAGGGCATTTGCTATCAGCCTGTGATCCTCTTTGTATTTCTTTTCCAGAGCATCCAGAAATCTGGATGTTTCCGGTATCTTGTCCGTCATTCCAACCGGTACATCCACCGTTTTATCACAGAAAGCTCCGATACTTACCCGGTGTGCCATGATTGGTTTCATGTCCTGATACACAACCTTTATAGTCTCTGTATTCATGGGGTCATAGGCGATTTCCACCTCTGCATTGGCAAGGGCTGTACTGGCCTCATATTTGACATCTCCAAAGGAAAAAAAGCCTGCATTATCCAGTTTTCTTGTCTCATGATGCAGAAATGCTTCACTTACCACTGTGGCATCCAGAAAGATTAGCCCCCGGGTATCCCTGTTAAACTCCCGCATGGGAGAAATCCCTTCCGCCGGCACCTTTACCCCATGAGATTCATAATACTCATAAATCCCGTCATGAGCTTCCTTCTGGTAATCCTGCTCCAGAAAACACTTCCATTTCTGATTCAGTTCCTCCAGGGAATGCACCTTCGCCACCCTTACTTCCGCGATGAACCGGTCCACCTTCTGGTGAAATTTTTCTATTTTTCCTTTGGACTGACAGGCTCTTGGTTTTGCATGAAGAACGCGGATTCCTAACCTTGCAAGGGCTGTGTGAAGCTGGTTTGTGGTGTACTGTGTCCCGTTATCGAGATAGCAGGCATCACATTTTCCCTGTTTTAAGATTGCCTTATGAAAGGTATCCTCCACTATTTCCTGACGCTGGTTTTGGTTATATCTTTCAAAATCTTATTATTTTCTCCCAATTATAATAACATGATTACTTGCTCCTAAAACCGACTGTTCACGGCATACACTATAATGATAGTCGCACCAAGTTTTGAACTGATTTTCATCCCATTTGTCAACCTTTTGTGATAAAAGAGGAGCTAAACCATCTTGAGCGAAATGGTCTACAATTTTTAATCCATATCTTCGATAAATTGATTCCATTTCATCTTTTGATGAGTAATAAGTATCTGTCCAAAAGCACTTCTCATCATCATGCTTCAGCACACCAGTTTCAATAAGTTGTTTCGCCAAGTGTTCATCCAAATATTTTTCATTGCTCGTAGCAATATATTGAAAAACATAGTATCTTGGAATGTACGCAGTAACCAAAAGCCCGCCTTTCCTTAACACTCTTAGACATTCCTTCATGCATTTTTCTCTCTGCTCTTCTGTAATCAAATGATAAAATGGTCCCATATTGAGAACAATATCAAATGAATCATCTGCGAAACAGGACATATCTGTAGCATCCAAAACAGAAGTATTCATATGATAATTTTTATTGGTAAGAGTTCGATTAATAATGTCTATATGCCTTGGCGTAATATCTGTAGCAGTTACATCATGCCCCTTATCTGCAAACCAGAAAGCATAAATTCCTGTTCCTGCTGCACAATCTAATATTTTACTATTGGTGCCGATAATCTCATCCAAAACTCTTGTAGTTGTTACAAATTCAATTCTTCTTGCATTATTTGTAGTCAAACGATTTTCCTCTTTGTAATTCTCGTAACTGTCAACAACATAATTCATCACTAATTCCTCCGATTCTATTATTTTATGTATTAAAAAAGCTACCCTCCTTAAATTAACTTTAAGGACGATAGCTGATAGCTTCGTGTTACCACCTTAATTCATCTATATTTCGCAATATAGACCTTAGCAAGTACGGAAATTTCTTTCGATACTCTGACGCTGTAATGGGCGTTCCCAGTGTAGCCTAATGAATAAATCAGTCGGTACACGGCTCCAAGACTGGTTCAATATTTCTTCAATAGAGTTTTCCACCAAGCAACTCCTCTCTGTAATTTCCAAAATATTTACTATCTCTCTTCATCGCTTTTTAACATAGTAGATTCATAATTATTTTTTGTCAAGACATACAAAATAAAAATTATTAATTATTTAGAATAATATCTATTATATCTTTCTTTCCTTTAGTGTATAATCCCCTATTATCAGCATACTTACTTTCCAGTTCTTCCTTTACCTTCTGATACTGCAAAGCCATATTCTCATTATCATTTAGATAATCTCTAAAATGAATATAATTTTTCCACTCAATTCCGTTCCATTTCACAATATGAATATGGTGCGTTCTTGTATCATTTTCCATATCGCCCATTACATAAAGAATCTGATTTTCCACATCCGAACCACGATAAAAGATTCCATCCTTCTGTAACTGCTCATTATATGACATTATTTTCTCAAAATCAGTTACCCCAACAGCAATATCAATAATCGGTTTTGCTTTAATTGCTGGTATTGCTGTACTTCCAATATGTTGTATATCAACAGCATCATCACCTAATATAGATTTAAGGTTTTTGATTGTTTGAATGGCAGCCTCATCCCACTGTTTATCATGTGGTTCAAGCTGCACTATTCCTCTTTTTAATCCTAATGACATAGCAATCTCCTTAATATTACATCACAATTTCACTGTCGAAATATTGTTCCTGAAAATGAATCTGTCTCCTGATTTCTTCCTTTGAAAAAGTTACTCCGTCAGGCACAACTACCCACTTTTCTTCTATATCATCTTTTCTATAAACAATGGCAATAATTTTACCTGTAAACTTACCTACTGGCTCATTTACACCTAATATATAGGCATCCTGCTCCTCTCCATCTGGTGCCATAACTCCTTCAATGTAACCATAATTTATTGGATAATACATATCCTTATATTCAGGATGATAACTTCCTAATGGTCTATCAACTGTGACAGTTACTGTTGTACCAATTATTACATTATCAACACTTTTGTCGGCATGCCACACAAACCTTTGATTAGGATATCCAAATTCTTCAATCAGCTCGCCCTCTTCAAATCCAAATTTCTTATATAATTTTCTAGGTGCAATTCCTTTAACATCATTTTCTCTAAATGTAGACACAGTTATATCTTTATCTCTGTCAAGCTTATCAATTGCTTCTCTTAAAAGAAGCGAAGCAATTCCCCTTTTTCGATAAGCTGGATCAACAGCCAAACAACATATCATATTATACTTCCTTGAATATAAAAGTACGCCAACAATCTCTTGTTCGTTCTTCACGCACAAAGCACGTTTGTCATTCATGAATTTCAGTACTATTATTTTGTGTTCATCTATACTCTGCTCTGTCTCTAATCCTGGAAAATTCCAACTTACTTTTCTCACTAATCGCATCCATGAATCAATATCTGATGTTCTGCCAAATTCTACCTTCATATTTTCTATCATTGACTATCTCCTCAAATCTGCTTTGAAACAAAATGTACAATTTCTTTCCCTGACTCAAGGATATATGGTATCAACTCTAAAGGATATACCTTAGTACCCTTCTTTAAATCTTCTAGTGAAACCCAACAGAAATCCAAATCAATTCTTTCATTATCCAGCTCATCATATCCATGAAACACACCATCTAATGGAATATTATCATCTATCAGATGTACATTATAATATAAGCATATCTGATGACAGGGTCTTTTCCCCATGGAAAATAAATTTCTCCGATTGCTAACAGATTATCTACCTCTATCTTAGCATGAAGCTCTTCTTCAAATTCCCGTTTAAGAGTTTCCATACTTGTCTCCATAGCCGCAACATGTCCGCCAATAATGGCATAATCATCATTCTTCGGACGCTGTAACAAGATTTTACCATTATGTTTCAATATACCGCCAACTCTGTATGAAAATACAAAATCATCATTTTTAAATAAAATATCCACTTAACCACTTCCAACCTGTTCATAAAACTTGTAGTGAAAATATATTTATAAGATCATAAATCTCCTAGTGCAAATGTATCTTTCTCACATATAAGGTAAATGCCTTTATTCATTTTCCCCTCAAAATATTGCTTCAAATTCATATTGGAATTCCACTTGTCCTGCGGATAAAAGCCATACCTTTTCTTTACGTCATTCATCCTATTTTCTATATCAAGAACTCCTTCCGCTCCTGCCAAACAATCGCACAATTGAATTAACCGGTCATATTCGTCATATATGGTCTTTGCTAATTCAGTTTTTATAATTGTCAATTCTTCATCTGTAACATCAAATTTTCCGATGTATTCATCTATCGTATGATTATTAAAAGAATGGGTTAAACATATCTTTGCTACTTCATCATATCCCAATGATTTCATATATACGTATCCATAATAAACATGTCCAAGATGTCTTACACCAAATTTTCTTCCTATATCATGTAGTAAACCTAATATATATGCTTTCTCAACATCCATATCACCACATGCACTTGCTATTTTTTCTGCACAGTGTGCTGCTGTTAAACAATGTTTTCCCCAAGGTCCCGGATTAAATAATAACCCATCACGAATTAACTTCAGTGCTTCTTCTCTTGTTGGCAACATAGCTTGTACCTTCTTCCTTTTTTATTTACCTTTTCAAAACTGATAACTCCATTACTCTCCCCACAAATAGAGCCAAACTAGAGCCATTTGATAAAACAAATGCCGAAAACTCGCATAAATACAGGCTTTCGGCATTCTAATCCGTTATTCAAACTCGATTTCAGAAACTATATATTGTGTCTAAAAAGACGATACATCACCATATTTTGTATAATTATTCTTAATATTCTATGCATTCTTTATCGTTTTGGGACTTTTTGCAAGCATTTTGCAACCAAAGAATGTATGCACCCTATGTATCAGTTTTCACCTTTATACCTCCTATGCATCCTTTAAGGTAATTGCCTGAGCTACTAATCCATATTTCTTAAATTTATATCGGATAAAATTAGAAAAATTTTCCTCATGGGTTGATAAAATAATTTGGCAATCCGAAAACTCTCTTCTCAACAATTCAACAAATGAAATCATATTTATATCATCCATACATTGTATAGGATCATCAATCAGAATCGTTTTGATTCCATCACCTGCATAGATTTTATTTAATGCAAGAGAAAATGATAGCAAAACAGCTGACAACTGTCCCGAACTCATTGTATACAGAACATCATGTTCCTTACCTGGCGACTTAAATCTTATAGATTCTCCATCATTCTCCATTAAAACTCCTTGCCCGCCTTGGTAGGATTGTAACAATCGCGAAGAATATACAAAAAAAGGTATCTCTATTTCATCTATAATTTGCTTCTTGTATGCATCTATAGCCGTATTCAATGCGCTTGAATACTCCTTAAGCTGCACCTTTATTTCAGAAAGTGTTTCTCTCTGTTTTTCTAGTGCTTGGATCTCATCTCTTAATTTATCAAACGATTTATAAAACTGTAATAATATGTATTTTCGCTTTCGTTCAATATCATCTGGTCCAATTTTATTTATAATATCATCCGTCATTCCGTACTTTTTTTGAATATTTACAAAATGATATTTTTCATCTGCGCTTAAATAATCGTTTGGAAATGAATTACCAATCTGTTGGCAATCTTCTAGTAATAAATTGATTTGTGTTTCAACATCATCAGTAAGTTCCTTTCTATCAGCAATAAGTCTTTCTTTTGACGTTTCTAATAATGGTTTTCCTTGATCTAACATGCTAACAAATTTTGCTTTTGTATCAAATTTACGATACACGCTTATTACTTCCATGTCCATAAGCTCATTTATTTTGTTTAGCAAAAAAATAAGGATATTTTTTTCTACTTCTTCTTTGATTTTTTCAACTTGAAGTGAATATTTCTCACCATCTTCTGCTAACAAATTCTGAATTATGTTCTTCGTTGATTCGAAGTGTTCTTCCAAATGTTCAGCATTGGACCAATCATAACCGCAATATGGGCATACCCCTGATTGCATAATTTTATTATGTTCGCGGTGAAAATTCTCTCTAATCTGAATCAAATTATTAAGCGCTTTTTGAAGCTTCCCTTGATTTTGGGAAATAGTTTGTAACAGCTCAATTTCCTTTAATATATTTTTATTCTCAACCAATCCCAAAATTTTACACATCTTTACAAAATCAATATTTAGATAATCTTGACAGTCAATCTTTTCTTTCTGACTCTGCAAAAAGAACAAATTTTGGCTACATATTTCAATTTCATCGACTGATATAGGTTGTTTTTGAAGCAATGCCCATGCCCGGACAACATCTGCTCTATATTGCTCTGGAATATCATAAAACATTCTATATGCAAAATAATAAACATGACTATTCTTGTATTTGATATAGTTTTCTATTTCTTCCAGTTCCTTATCATACTGTGATACCAGTTTTTCCGCATTAGAACTTGAAAAAACAATATATTCTTGATCCCATGGTCGTATCCCTTCAAGAAGTTGTTTATATTCAATATTTCCTTGTACTTGTTTATTAGGCTCAATCATTGTACTTTTCTTTTTATTGATTTCCATGTCAGCTTGCTTAAAAAGTTTGTCTATTGCCTTATATTTCTCTTGTATATCCTTTTGTTTTTTTCTTTCCTTATCAACACCCAAAAGATTTTCAATAGTTGATGATCTAGACGACTCATTCTGTTTAAAATACGCCAATCGGTCCTCTTGGCGTATGTAATGAAACAAGGTAAATTGTTCAATATTTTGATGTCCAAATTTATTCTTTCTAAATTCATCAATTTGCTCTTGATCACAGGCATATCCTGCCCATGCATCAATTGAAATGTTATAAGAAGGTAATATATAAAAGTCAATACTATCAAAAATATTTTTAGGATTTGCAACCTTTCCTTTTAAATTAACAGATATTACTTTTGCACCTATAACAAGAACCTCTTTTGTCTCTTTATCTTCAAATTCTGCCTTTAGTACTACATCCTTATCACTATTTTGCGCAAAAAAGACAGTCTGATAAGCAGACTTTCCATCAATTGATTCGCATTCCTTCACTCTACTAATCTTTCCGGTTATTAATAGTTCAACAGCATCAAATATACTTGTTTTACCATAACCATTCGGTCCATCAAACACAGATAAAAGTGCTTGACTGAAGTCAATTTCCTTGTGCGAAAACAACTTGTAATTTTCAATGTACAAACGTTTAATTATAATCATAACTTGTCCTCGCTTTCCATCCTAATTAGTTTATTCCAGCAATTACAAACCTCTTCTACATCAGAATAATCAATATTTTTTTCGAAAAACTCTGCAATTTTTATTTGATCTATATCTATTGGCTTCCTTGATCTGGTTCTTACTTTACCTATCTCTTGATTCAGAAAATAATTAATAGAATTTATATCTTTTGTCTCCACCGTCTTCATTGGAAAACAATGAATTTTTGTAACTAATTCCATAAAATATGAATAAATCGGTTCATTAACACAATTTTCCTTGTACCTTGCAAATTTACCAGTATCAGTAATGTATTCTTGAATCAAAGCAACAATTGTATTCTTACTACTATTCTCGATAATCCAAGCAGTAGCATTTTCTAACCCAACCTCATCATATGAAAACACATATTTTTTAAAGTAAAAAGGATCATCCTCTATTTTCACCTTTGAAGAAACATCCACATCCTCATCAACCTCATGCCTGCTTACTATATACAAAGAAGTATTCCTGTCCATTTCCGCTCGATGATACTCTTTCCTTCTAAATTGTAAAGCTATTTCCTTTACTAAACCACCTTCGACAACGTAATGTAATAGCTTATTATCGCAATTTATAACCAAGAAAACTTGACTATCATTCTCATTAGAAACCAACACATTAACAACAACTTGCATCACGCTCTTATCATTTATTTTGTGCTCAACTATAAACTCATCTACAGAAACAAAATTCAGTTCTTTAAAGACATTAAGTATTATATTCATAGTATATTTTCCTTTCTTCAAATTTGGGATATAAAGTCTGTTAATTTGATAATACTGGTATTTTTCAAATGAGCAATATGCTCAAACTTCTTTTTATTTAAGTTTTCATCTTCTATATGTCCTTTACCAATTCTCATATTAGCATCAACAACTGATTGGCAAGTCAGATTTTTACTGATAAAGAAATCATAATCCATAAGTAATTCATATAACTCTCTATTATTAGCTATATTAGAACAAATTGACTTGGGATCATCCAATAATTCATTCATCACAATTGTTGTCAAAACATATTGCACTGTCTCCTTATCAATATAGGTAATAGCTTGCTTTTCCGCTTCAAACGGCATAGCAATATCTCTAATACCAATCAAAAAAGGATCTCCAATATTAGCCCAACTCATGTAATTCGAAATCGTTGAAACCGAAAGTCCCTCACAATTATTAGGATTTGTCAGGACAAGAAAACGCTTCATCTCATCAAATGACATCTGTCCGATTTTATTTATCGCAGACGTCATAAGACATGTATCACATTTACCTAAGTTGCAGCGTTCACAAAACCTATTTGAAATTGACGCAAATATTTCTTTCAATTGAAATTGATAGAAAAAATCGTCTGCCGTATTGATATCACCACATATTAGCCAGTCTAAAAAAAGACTCAACTTAATTTTCCTATCTAAATCTCCAGACTTATACAGCGGATAATTTAAATCTCTCTCAATAATGTGTTCATCAAGTTTTCCAAGAAGAAATAAATATCTATTATTAAGGTACCGATCACCAAGCCACAATGATGATAATCCAAAACGATATATACTATCCTTAATTTCCTCTTTTATAAGTTCTTCAATCCTATCTACTTCGCAATATAATTGAGACATGCCAGATAATTCATAGTTAAACAAACATATTTTATCAATTTGTTCTTCAGTCAATGAACATATAGCAATAATCTGTTTACGAGTTTCGCTTTCTAATTCATCCAACGCCATATCAATATTTTCCGCAGTTAATTTCTTTTGTGAACTATCAGCTTCTATAAGCGCCTTCTTAAGTTTACTTATAAAGTTCTCTGGACGTCCGTTATGTTTAGCATACAACTTTTGTTTTTTATTTTCATCGCTACGTGCTTCGTTTATTCTTAATAAAATTTTATTCAGTTCCTCTGGCGAGGAAATCAACTGCTTAACATAATCATGTACCGTTTTACCTTTGAAATCGATATCGGTTGTAGCATGCAAGAAAGCATTTTTGAGTGTCGGCATGGATTCAACATGATAAGCTAATCCTAGTAACGCACTATCATAATCCGCTGCATTCTTTGTAGCGTGATTCTTCACTTGATGTACATAATAATACTCATCCTTGCCATTCGTATGTCTTCCAATAGAAAAATCCTCCAAATATTCTATTTCAATAAAATACTCATCCAATACCATTCTATTATCACCAACAGAAAGAGTATTATCATATATCTCAAGAATCTGCTTTATTGCAAACAAAATCGCCAATTTCCCCTGATGATTGTATCCATTCCAACTATTGGATGCATCAAATATTACTCCCGGATTTTCTTTTGACATTATTGTTCCTCCTCATCTGCACAATTCCATCATAAACACTACTTGTCAAATTCTACATTAGTATTTATCTCCTTAATCCAGCTACTGTCATCACTCTCAAATAGCTTTATGAACTTTCCAAAATTACTGCTACCAGTAATAGAATCATCCAACTCTAAATTCCTCACTCGCTGGCACATATCCACATAATTCTCCTCGGTAACATGTTTCATAACCTCTTGAATTTGATCCGCTCTTCCTTTGTAATTCTCCACCCCTGTATATTCCTTTATCAAGGGAGCATTCACCGGTTTTGCTGGAGATTTCAGATTTTCATTGGTCCAATGTTTAGATATAATCTGCATCGTACAAGGATTACCAAATATAATCACTTCATTCGCTGCACTATCCACACCATGAAATTCATTAATTTTGCGTTTAATGTCCTCATACTGCTCGTGAGGCTTCTTCTCTGTATCACAAAATACAAGTACAAGTTCATCTGCTCCATTTTGATATCGGTCCTGATACCTCGCCGGGATATTACCATTTCCACCGGCATTGACCAATGAAATATCATATTGCTCATTCCATACTTTTAAATTTTTTAATCGATTTAGATACTCATATTCCTCATTACCTTCACAGATAATACAGATTTTATGGTTATCCAAAAACTTAGGGAGCTTATTTGGCATCGGCATCATCCCCCTTTACACCACTTTTAATACTAAGCAATGAGTTAATCAATTCAGGATCAGGCAAAGCTCCAAGCGCACCTTTCCGATATTTTTCCATAACATCTGTCGTATCTCGTACGCCCTGCTGTGCTGTAAAATCTGCAAGTGAATATACATACACACCTTCTTCATCCTTATGAACAAACCAAATCTGCTCCTTTCGAAACATTCTCTTGCAATCCATAAGATTTATATCATGTACTGTAAATATCATCTGTGCACTTGTATTTAATTCATTATTAAACATCGCAACAATCGCCCTGGTAAGCTTAAAATGAATACTGCTATCCAACTCATCCACGACTAAAATCCTGCCTTGTTCAAGTGCTTCAATTACATAGCTGGCAATAGCTGCAATCTTCTTTGTTCCTGTGGAGTCAAACATCATACTTGGCACATGGACTCCCTTATAAGTAGAAACCAATCTGATTTGATCCATAATGTTCTCTGGAATATCAAGCACTTTCTCATCTGGCTTTTCGTCACCTTCACCAGTTTTCAGCTGTATCTTATCCATATCCACATATTCAAAATTATCCATATATAAGTCAGCATTTTTTATGAACTCAACAACCTTTTGCTGTAACTGATTCTTATTCTTCATAAGTTCAATCGTGTGCTGCATAGGTATGTTATTCATATTGATGATATCAATTTTTTCTGCAAATCCGACAAGAATCTGCTTCATCTCGTTGATATGTTCGAATTTACTTGAATCTACCACATAGCATAACAAATTATTCTTCGATACAACAGAAATCATAGTCTGAACAGATTCATCAATACACTCGTATGCTTCACTAACAGTATCCTTTTTCAACCAACAAACTTCCTTTTCGTTGTTGTACTGATCTTTAAATATCTCCGAAAATGACTCATATATATATTCTTCTTTTTCTGCGTCGTACTTAAAATCATAAGAGAACTTTCTTCCAGATGCCATAAATGTAACACCTAACTCGCATACATCACTATCAGTAAATATATTTGGCATCAGTCCATTCTTCTTATTTAAAAGTACATTTCTTATTGCCCTAATGCACTTGATCAGACATGTTTTACCGGCATTGTTTGGCCCATATATTCCTACCGTTTTAAGGACATTAAAATTATTCTCTTTGTGAACATTTGCTCCAAATTTTTTATTTCGCATATCTGCTTTCATTGAAAATGTAATATCATCCTCAAATGCGTAACAGTTTTTTGCTCTTACCTCTATAATCATGGCTCATTCCTCCAAGTCACTTTTTCTATTTACTTATCATTATTATATCATCAAATATTTTTTATGCAACTTTTTTTCATAAAAAATATTAATTTTGAGATTTAATGTTCATTCACAAAAACAAAAAGCAGCCTCTCGGCTGCTCTATCTGTATATCCACTATATTACTTTCGTTTCATTCTCTAATCTCACTCAATGCAATTTGCCTCTATACTTTCTTGATTGGATGTCTAATTACAGTTTTCCATTTTTCAGGAGCAACCTTTCTTGCATCGGACATATAAATCTCATGGTGTAAACGCTGTTCATTTATATTATTCTCATAGCCCTGCTCCTTCAAATAATCCTCCAGCAAAGCTACTGTTGCAGGTTCCGAATCAAATGAACCTTGATGCATAATCTGGACACAAAGCCCCTCATCAATCGTTAAAAACTCTGCCGGTGAACAATCTATTTTTTTCTTCTTGGTTGCTGTTTGTACCGCCCATGCAAAATCTTTTTCGGTTATAAAATCAGGCAAACGAATAACAGAAATCCAATTAAATGTATCTTTGTTGCTATAATCAATTCCTTTGACATTTTCTCGCCTGTCGGTTCGGTCAGTTCGCATCTCAGCATCCACAGGATGCTACTCACCCTGCCACCAGAATCCTTCCAACGGCGGTACTACATATTCAAAAAATCCTTCAATTTTATAATCTGTCTTATAACTCATTTTTAATGTATAAGCAACTGCATATAAAATGCTTATTGCCTGCTGGTAATCACCACACTCTACATTCGGATTTCCCTTTCCGCGAACTGCAACATAATTCATTGGAGGAATTTTTACAATTTCCGATTTATTCTTCGGCATATAAAATTCCTTGTATTCTTTTTTAAAATCAAACGCCATCTTTTTTCATCCTTGTCACTCCTGCCTTGCTAAGTAAATATTCGTCAATCCATGTATACCTCATAAAGCATTTCTCCTTTTTTTATTTTATAGTCAAAATTTTACCTTCATATTTCTTTTTCATACATTCGATATTGACCTTAATCTCCTCCCGTATTTCCTCTGGTTCTAATAATTCTACCTTGTCCCTGAAGGACAGCAACCATGTAATCAGATTTTCCTTATCTGTGTAATCTGCGTGAAACAAAAGTTTTCCATTCTGCTGCACACTGAAACATTCCGGTCCAAATTCCTCAACCAATCTCCATTTGCAGTCTTTCTCAAATAATGCTTTGACCTTTATCCTTCCGGGAAATATCTTTTCATCGCTTAAATCCGGCATTGGCACCTGCCTTCGGGAAAACTCCTGCTCCGATATTATTACCTCATCCATTCGGTTCAATTTGAACAATCGAAAATCACCACGTTTTATACACCATCCCCATACATACCAGCTTGACCACCGAAAAATCAGATAATACGGCTCAATGCAACGTGCAGACTCTCCTTTTGGAGAATAATAGACGAATTCCAGTTTTCTGCATTTATCAATTGATGTGCGTATCAATTCGATTTTAGGTGCAAGTGAATCCTTATACCAAGAGGATAGATCAATCAATACCGTCTGGTTACCCACCATAAAATCAGATGAACCAACTGACAGCTTTTCCATCAATTGTCCATACCTGTTTGTTCCATTCACACTGTCCAGACTGCGCAGTCCTGCAAGAATATTCTGCATTTCTCCCCGTGTAAATAGTGTCCTAAGTCAGCAACCACCAGTTCAACTGGTGGTTTGTTATAAGCCCTCCAAAGGGCTATGTTACTGCTCGCCCCAAAGGACGGTGCCGCAAGCATTTTTACTGGTCCGCTATAAAGCGGTACTTCTTGAATCTTCTTTTCTCGATTCTTCTGCTTGCTCTTTTATATATTTTTGTACTGCTTCGTCTGTGATATTACCGATTGTTTCTACATAATATCCTCTTGCCCAAAATGCTTTATCCCATTTGCTCTGCAATTCTGGATGACGGTCGTATATCATCAGGGTACTTTTGCCTTTTAAATATCCCATGAAATCTGAGGCACTTAACTTTGGTGGTATTGCAATACTTAAATGTACATGATCTACACAAACTGCACCTGCTATTATTTCGACATTTTTGTATTTGCACAGTGTGCTCAGAATTTCTCGCACATCTTCTCTTACTTTTCCATACAATACCTTCTTCCGATATTTTGGAATAAATACGATGTGATATTGGCATTTCCATTTTGTATGTGATAAACTTCTATTGTCCATATGGACCACCTCCTGTGATTAAGTTTGGCTTGCGACACCATTCTTAATATATCACAGGAGGTTTTTTATTGATATCCTCACCGTTTCCAACTATTTCATTCTCCCCAGCATAGCTGGGGGATTAGACTTTTCATTTAGCATCGGTTACAATCGGAAAGTTCATTTCAACAATAAACTCTTTTTTTTCTATTTTTGCTTCAATCTCTCCATCCATCCGACTAACCAACTCCTTTGCAATAGATAGTCCCAATCCAGTAGATGTTTTACTTCTGGCAACATCTGCTTTATAAAATCGCTCAAATACCTGATCTATATTAATCTGTTCTGGATGTGTAACCTGATTGCTGATTCTAAGCACCGCCTGATTTTGATCACGTTCCAACACAATGCTAATCTTCTTTTCTCCATGATCCAGCCCATTTTTTATCACATTCTGGATAACACGGCGGAGTCCCTGCCTGTTTCCATGTATATACAACTGTTCTTCCGTAATCTGAATATCCGGCTGAATTTCCATTCTTACCCATTCATCATAGTATGAAAAAACTGTTTCTTTCAAAATCCGGTTCATACAGCACAATGTCAATTCCAAACTGTAAGATTCGTTTTTTAACTTTGTAAACATAAAAAGTTCTTCCAACATTTCATTCAGACTATGAATTCTTTCGTGGATAATGCTTAAATAACGTTTCTGATCCTCTATATTTTCACATTCTTCCATTAGCTGGAAATATCCGTCCAAAGATGTCAGTGGTGTGCGGATATCATGAGAAAGATTTGTATAAGTGTCCGCAATCAGAGCTTCTTTCTCCTGATAATGCTGCTTCTCTTTTCTTCGCAGTTCCAGAAGCTCATTCAACTTGTCAGAAAGCTTTCCTATTCCACCCACATCAAATTCATGGTTAATCAACATGTTACTGTCATGTTTAATCATAAACGCCAATTGGCGGCAGATGTCTTTCACCTGCCGCTGGTATTTCCACATAATAATAAATTGTAAGATAATAATTCCTGCTAATATCCCAATTACGATATACATCCGTTAAATATCCCTCTTTTGAAAAGCAACGCTGCTTACTGATATCATCATAACGATGAACACTATTGCCACACCAAATGCCGCCAAACACTCATTTCCACTCGGATTCATAGGAAGCAGTGATAATTTTCCTGTTATCGTATACTTATAAATCTGGAAATTCTGAATTCCTATTTTTTGAATAGCACTATTGATCACCCCATACACAATGGTCATTACATTCATGCTAAGACAGACAGCAATGACCATGCTGATTACATTATTTTTCAAAATAATTGCAATCGCCATACAAATCAGCACAAGTGCATAATGAAGAGCCAGTTCAGTCACAAAATAAGATAAAATTGCCTTTGTATTTCCCCATTCCAATTCCCCGAAAACAATACCATTCGCCGCTGCCTGAAATAAGAATGCACCTGCCATTGTCAGTACCGTAAAGACAGCCAAGGCAATTGCCCTGGAAAAAATCAGAGTTCCTCTATTTCTAACCTGACCTCCTATATTCTTAATATATCCGCTACTGATATCCGCTGTTGAAAACAGAACAGTAAAAATCACCAAAAGCAGTGCATACAATTTTCCTTGGGAATTGGCAAAAAAGATATCATATACCGTCACCTTTTCTCCCGGCTCCGTAGGCAGCGTTACCATCATTCCCACATTAATATTATCCACAGTAGGTTCAGTAACCTGCTCCTGTTTCATGGCATCCTTTTCAGTCAAAAGCTCATAATCTGTCTTGCATAAAGATGTTGTAATCAATAATATTGCTGCCAGTACGATCCAGATTACATACATACTTTTGGTTTTAAGCATCCGGTATAAATCCATTTTTATTATATTAAGCATGATCCGCACCTCCCGTCAGATTCAGAAAATAAGTTTCCAGTTCTTCACTGGTTATGGAAATCCCTTTTACCGGAATTCCTGACTTTGCAAGTTCCATATTCAACGCTGCACTTTCATTCAATCGTTCAAAAATATGAATATGCTCTTTATCTGTTACCTGATAGTTGGTAAATCCCATAGAATCCATCACCGGAATCGCCTGTTTCGGATGATCCAATGTCAACTCTATCCGTTCACTGCATCTTCTTATTAATTCTTCTCTTGTAATTTCCTGTAATAAACTTCCATTATGAATAATTCCATAATCAGTAGCAATCTTCGATAATTCCTCAAGAATATGACTGGAAATGCATATTGTCATATTCTTCTCTTTCTGAAGTCTCTGAATCGTATCCCGGATCTCTGCAATACCCTGTGGATCCAATCCATTGATTGGCTCATCAAGAACTAATAAATCTGGTTCTCCAACCAAAGCAAGACCAATTCCCAAACGCTGTTTCATTCCAAGTGAAAAATGTTTTGTTTTTTTCTTTCCCACATCCTCCAGACCGATAATTCTCAATATTTCTTCAATATAACTTTTTTTCTTTATTCCAAACAGCTTGCATTTGATATTCAGATTTTCATATGCAGTCATATTTCCATAAAGTCCCGGTGCCTCAATCAGACATCCTATCCGTGATCGAACTTTTTGCAAATCCTTTCCCTTGTATCCGAACATCTCGATTTCTCCACAAGTTGGCTTGGAAAGTCCACTGATCATCTTCAGACAAGTTGTCTTCCCAGCTCCATTCCGACCGATAAAACCATAAATAGCACCTTTTTTAATATGCATATTGACACTGTCCACAGCTTTATGGTGTCCATATTGCTTAGTCAAATTTCTTGTTTCCAATAACATTTCGCTCAAGTTTTTCATCTCCTTTTTCTTATCTGCATTTATCATAAAGGAATAATCCTAATCAAACGCAAATAAATAGTAAAAAAAGAGTAAAGATTATAGATGAAGACGATAACCGATTCCACAGACTGTTTCAATATATTTCTCAGATGTAACTGTTTTTATCTTTTTACGAATATTGCTTATATGTACATCCAGAGTTTTTGTTTCACCCATATATGGTTCGTCCCACGCATATTCAAAAATGTCCTCTTTACTGAAAACCTGCTTCGGATTTCTGAGCAGTAATTCTAAAATCGCAAACTCCTGTCTTGTTATCTTAGGAAGTATTTTTCCACCAATGCTGACCTGAAAAGTAGCTTTGTTCAATACCATCTCTCTGAACGAAAGGTTAGATTCTTTTATTTCCTTTTCTTCTGTATGACGAAGCTGTACCTGAATTCTTGCCAGTACCTCTCTGATTTCAAAAGGTTTCGTTATATAATCATCAGCCCCACTAGTTAAAACCTTTACCTTTTCATCCAAGCTATCTTTCGCAGTCAAAACAATAACCGGAAGATTTCCCTTTTCCCGTATTCCCTCCAGAACTGCTTCTCCTGTAATTCCCGGCAACATCAAATCCAGCAACACCAGTGCATAGCTATGCTCCTGCATATTCAAAAGCAGCTTTGCCTCAGTTCCGGAAAACGCCTGCTCACAGGAATAGCCTGCTTTGGATAATGCTTCCTTAAGCAGATTATTGATATTTGTATCATCTTCTACAATCAGTATTTTCTGCATGATAGTTCTCTCCTCTATTTTACACTGTGAAAACATTATTTTCTTGCATTATACGCTTTTCCCTTTTTTCCCGCAATTACTCCCCACAGATCCCCGGAATTCTCCAGTACATAACATACTTTTTGTTCCAGCTGAACTTATAATTTTCAGTATTGCTATGCTTCCAAGATGCATATATCACTTTTTCCTTACCATTATGCCTTTATTTCTCCATCAGTGCTTTCGCAACCCTTATCCCGCCCGCAAATAGAGCCAAACCAGAGCCATTTGATAAAACAAATGCCGGAAACCCGCATAAATACAGGTTTTCGGCATTTTAATCCGTTATTCAAGCTCGCAAAGTTTGATGTGATTATGGTTGTTTTAATATAGTTATCTATACCATCTCGTATTAATAACATGTATCTTTTCCACTCATTATTTTTTGTTTCACACATTTTTAGTACCAATTCAGTACCATTGAATATTTTCTTTACTCTTGATGGTCCGAGTGGCTTACTCATTAAATCCAGCACTCATCCATATACTCTACATTCCTCTTTTTCTTGCTTCTTGACGAACTTCCTCACAAAATTCTGCACAATTTATTCTTCCATATATTCCTGGTCTGCCGGCAGTCATTATCTTTTTTAAAGACTCTGGAACCCCATCTTCTTTTTTAAAATGAATGCGCTCTTCAGGGCCCCAGGCATTTTGAAATTGATTATCCTCATGTATATTAAAATCAACATTTGATGATGTCAATATATACTCAATTGCCTCTCTTTTTTCAGTTACGTTATCAAAATGTACTTGCCCATTCTTTCCATAAATAAGTTTCTCCATAATAAAATACCTCTCTTTCAAAATCAATGTGTAAATTAAACCCACTTAAATTTAATTATATCATTTTTCTCAAAAACTTCATAGCTACTATTCAATTGTTGTTCATTAAACGAATGCCCTATTTCTGATATGAATATATTTGTAATCTTTATCATCCATATTCTCAATAGCACTCTTAATTTCCTCTGTATTCACAGTGATTCCTATGATTATTTGACACTGTCCTTGCAAAGAGACAATTTTTTCAAAAAAAGCTTTTGCATCATCCGCACCAATACTATGCTGCGTTGGTTCATCAAAAATTATTAATCCTGGGTGATTCCCTCTATATTGTTTTGAGGTCTGTAACAGTGCTAATGTGTACGACCATATTGCACGAATATTATCACTTGCTGAAGAATCAAATTTCATATCGAATTTATCAATCACTGGCATATAGTTATCCTTTGATATTTCTATTCCACCAATATTAGATATACTAGTATATTTGAAGTCCCTTAAATTTGATATAAAATCATTCTTAAAATTTTTTATTTTATTTTCATCATCTTCTGAAAATCCTAATTTCGGAAGATTCGCTTTTTCTTTTAGTAAATCACTCCATTCCTCACTAAGCTCTATAAACTTCTTAGTAATCTCATCAATTTTATTTTTGAATTCGACCAATTCCGAAATATGATGTTCAATCGCCATCCTTTTGTATATAATCGTCTCCGATAAATCATCATCAATCGAATATAAATCTCTTCGAATCGATTTTGCAAGTCTATATAATGTTCCAGTTTTTCCACGTACATCTTTCAGAGTTGCATCTAACTCTTTGTTTCTATTTCTATGATATTCTAGAGCAAATTCAAGCATTTCCTTTTGAGCATTCAAATGCTTAATTGTCTGCTCAATTGTCATCATATTATTTTGATGATGAATTGGTAAAAGAGAGTCTTGTATCTTTTGATTACATGTTGGACAAATCCCCTCAAAAGACCGACATTGTAAATCACTCCCTAAATCTTTCAGTCTTTTTGCATCTTTATTATTAACAATATCCTGCTTAATAATATTCAGATTCTGATTTAATTCAAAGATTTTTCTTTTTTCAACTCGAAGATTTTCTTGCAATTCGGTTTGTTTGTCTTGAAACTCTGATAAATCCAATTCAACTTCTTCTAATTCTTTCTGTAAATCATCATAATTGTCAATAATTTTTGGTTTAATAGTTTTTAATGAATCATGCTCTTCTTGTAACTCTTCAATCCATTCATCTATGCCAATATTCTCACCTACACTTCGCACAATATGGATATTCTCAATAAATTTATCAGATAATATTTCCGGAGTCGAAGGTATATTTTTTACCATACACTGATTTCTACTCTGTAAAGAGATCATTTCTCCATAAAGATTTCTCCATTGTTCTTTCTGATATCTCTCTTTATTTGCAAGTGCACTTCTTTTTCTTTCATTTTCAAATGTACTTAATCCTAATACAAATTCTGTCACTCTCTTTTTAGCATCTTTAATTGCTAAGTATGGCATTCCAGAATATATTCCTGACCAACCATTTTTTTGTTCTATAAACATTGATGAAAATACCAGTTGAAGATATAATTTTCTGTCAACACCATCTGTTGATGGAACCAATGGTAATTCTATATCAAGAAATCTTTCTAAAAAATGATGAAATCCTTTTTTGTTATTTGCCGCATTTGGCATATGCACATAAAATTCATCCAAGTTAGTTTCTTCATAAAATATATCTGAAAGTTTTGACATATATACTGTCACCAATTTTGCATCTCTTGTCTCGCTTTTTGCTGAACGGAAAATTGTAACTTCTTCATGTCCATTTGAGATTTCTAAATAGACTCCTGACTCTAACACAGGCCAACTATTCCCATTATCTTCTATCATGGTTTTATATGCAGATGTCAATACTTTTTCATTAACGCCTCCAATTATCTCCTCAAATCCAAGGGCATAATATATTGCTATGAGTACGGAACTTTTTCCTCTCGTATTATTGTCACTCGCTATAAAATTCAATCCACTGCTAAAAGTTTCATCAAATAAATACTCTTTATTTGTCGCCTGAATGCTAATTTTCAATCTGTTAATTTTCAGCATTATGGTATTTCCACCTTTCTGAAAGCTCCTTAATTCGTTCTTCTGTTAAACTTAAAGATATTTCCCTTAATATTTCTTTTTCCGTTCTGAATATTGATTCATCATCAGAAATGGCTGTTGCTAACTTTTTTCCTTTTTCAGAAAGCTTATATGTCCCATTTCCTTGTTGAACAATCATTTTGTCTGCAAGCGCAAATTCTAATGCTCTATTTAATGCCGGATCAAATCTTACTATGAGATTATATTGTAACTGAGAATTCAAAGACTTCATTAACCTCTGCTTAAATCTATCGTCCGATAAAGCAGAACCAATGATATGCATCTTAATTAATGAACATCCTCTACGTCCGCAACACGAATGAATTAATAAGCATATTATTGATATTTTATAACTAATTCTATAATTGTATGGAATGGCATCTGGTTTTGCTTCAAATATAATACCTTTACTAGCTAGTTCTTCTGTTTTTCGCATCTTTTCACCTACTCTTAAATTGCATTGAACAATCTGCCAGCCAACTGCTTATCATATCGTCCTTTAATTCAGCAACAGAACTTCTTGTTATATATGGCAACTCTTTTTCTAATACACTTTGAAAATCATCTAATATTTCAACAAATAACTTTTGATTTATTGAACTATCTGTATTAGTTTTAGTTTTAATTGATACTTGCCTCTTATATGAATCTTCTAAACTGATTATTTGTTCATATGTGTCAACTTGTTCTGTTCTTAACTTTTCCATCAATTCGATTCCAATAACATACGATTCCATATATGTATTAACCATATCAATATAGTCTTCATCATCATCATCAATTCCATTCATAACTGCTTTAATTTTTCGCTTTACATTATTTACTTTTTCATTATCGCATTTTGACCAATCTATTTTTTCATTTCGCAATACTGTAAAATCAAGTTTGCATCCCAAATCATTTCTAATGATTCTGGATATTTCCAATTTAAAATCCTCTGCAGTTTTTATTGTAATCGTAAAATTTTCAGCGATATATGAACATTGTTCCAGATTTTTTTCTCGATAAGCTAAAACTTCTTTTCTCTTCTTCTCCGCATGCTCTAATATTCTTCTGTCTTTATTCTGAGGAATAACAAAATGCCATTGATTTATATTATTAATTCCTAATCCTTTCAATACTTTTTCATAATCTTTACTAATAAATTTCGCAATATCAGTTGTCATTTTATTACGCATATGTTCATATAATTCATCATCCGTATATTCCTTTTCTGGACAATAACATTGATATACAATACCATTTTTCGTAAATCCCTCAATTCCACCATCACCTCTATATTGAGCCGGAATCTCTTGATATCCCATTTCTTGATATCTTATTCTATAACAGGAATTACATAGTTCTTCCCACTTTTCACCTGATAAAAATTGTTTTATAAATTCAAGCATTTTATTCCTCCAACCATGCGATTGAAACAGCTTCTTCTCTTGACCCTGTTATTGCACATTCATCTACTATTATAATGACACCTGTATGTATTATCTTAATTTTATATTTTCTAAACAATGGATATTTTTTTACTACTTCAACTTGCATATTATTCCAATACTTTAATTCATATGTATTTCCCATAGCATCATCCTATTTTATTCAACATATGGCAAGGATATCATAAATATCATATTATGCAATTATATATTTCTATCATTTATCCATTATCTTCCACAATTCGCCTAAGTACTTCAACCGTTACCATATAGCTTTTAAATCTATGTAACATCCTATGGCAATTTGAACATACACAAATCAAATCCTTTTCTGGATTCACAACTACTTCCTCATCTATCTCAGACATTGGTCTAATATGATGTACTTCTATATACCCTTTGCCTAGTTCACCATATTTCTTTTCAAAATCAAAACCACATATCATACATTTTGTTCCATGTATACGGATGGCAGCCTCTCTATTTTGAGTACTTCGCTCATACTTTGTTGTATAATAAACAGTTTTTCTTCCTTCTGTCTGCGGTTGCAATTCTTCCTGCTTAGATTCTTCTGTCAAGTTTATATCGTTGGTTGACATGCTTCGTATCCGTTTAACGACCTCACAATTCCAATGATAACCTCGATAAAAGTCATTTTCATGTTCCACTGGAACTGTCTCCAAAACCTTTTCAATAGATTCTTTATATAACCATTTAGTAAAATCACTTCCTGTAGGATCAACTTCTTTGATAAAGCCATGGTTTTCTTTGAGATTTCTTACATACTTTGTTTCACTAATTCTTCCATCTGTGCTTGTCTCAAATGCTTTCATTAATGCTTCCGGCAAAGACTTAACATTAACATTTCTTAATAGCATTCTTCCCTGCGGTGCCCATGCCCCAGACTTATCATTGCTTTCAGTATAAACTCTTACATACTCTTCATCTTTTGCCAAAAATCCGAGTACCTCGTAATATTCTCTATCATTAGCAAATTTTAAAACATTACCCCAATCTAACTTCATATATTTTTCTATCCTCTAATTCCCAATTCTTTAGCAATTCTCTTCACTTGAATTATAAAGCTATCATTTTTTCGTTCTTCAGACATTTCTTTTGTTGTAGTCACCGACCATCTATAAATTTGCTCTATACTACCATATCCTCTTTTAAACAATCTGGCATATTTTATACAATTTTCTTTTGTAGGTGCATCAGATAGAATTATCTTCAGTTCTTCATCTGACCATTTACATCCTTTATTAGATATATCACGCTTTTCCTCATTGTCTTTCTCATAGTCAACCAATAGGCTATGCACAAGCGTCATTTTTTCATCATATGACATTCCATCCACTTCATTATCCAATGCATCGTACAAGCTTTCCTTGAAATCTTTTCGCTTCATTGTTTTTCACCCCTAGTAATATTTTTCAATTTTATTTAAGAGTCCATCAAAATCCATTTCTTCTACATCAAAAAATTCATCTGATTCCAGTCCAGTACTCAACACTGTTTGATACAGATAAAAATCGTATATAATCGGAACATCTTTATTTTCCAACAAGTTTTCTCTTATGCTTCCCGTTTTAGCTAATAAACATAAATATTGATATGCCCTATCTATATATTGAGTATTGTTATTAGGATGAGCATATGAGAAATGCTGTGTTGGTGTTAATGCAATCAAATTTTCCATATAATCAGCAATAGCTGGATAATCACTAGCCGGAAATATATGATGCATTTGTGTTGCTAAATCTAAATTATGTCTCTCATCACTAACTTCCGTCATTCCAGAACGATATTTATCATTAAATCTGCGTAAATTTCGCTTTGCCCTGTTAATACGATATGTTGTCATATAATCTTCATCTGGCTTAGGTAAAGTCTTCTCAAACTCTTCTCTAGTCATATCTTTGGGCTTTTCTGAAAGAATATCCCTCCAATTTCTCTGATTGTACATAATCATATCTTGAGTGATAACATCTTTAGACAAATGACCTCTCTCTGTACCACATTTCTTATATTTACATGCAAGCGGATTTAAAACTTTAGTAAAAATACGTCCACACTCAGTTGTTCCATTAATTGGTGTATTATGTATTGTAAACTCAGTGTATGTATCTTTTAACTCTTTAAAACTGCTCTTGTCCTGTAGCCTAAAAAAATATTCAAATGCACGATATATACAACTATCTTTAAGTACTTTCTCTATATAAAGGCATAAAAAATTGTAGCTATTTCTTTCCCTGAAACTTATATATTCTAATATCTCTTGATTTACAATAGTATAAACATACCCATGTCCACTCTTTTCTCCATGAATCACACCTGCTGCATCTAATAACTTGATTGGCTGACCAAAATATTTATCATATTCGTTAGACGCTTTCTTTGTTGGATCCGGCTTACTAAATATCTGTTGAACATTGTCCACTGTATAATCATTGTACCATATATCATTTACCGTAAAACTTTTATTATTTTTTCCACTCGTGTATTCTACTATACAGTCAGATACAAGACACACAACATCCATAGTACATTTTTGATCTATCCATCTTCCGTTATGTGTTTTCCTTATATCATAATCATGTTCATCTAAAAACTGCTGTATTTTTTCATTATCCATTGCTGCACTCCTTTAATACTCCATAGAAAAACACACTTGTAGCATCAACATTTAATGAGCGTGTCTGATAATTTCTAGCTATTTTATAAAAATGTCTATACTCATCAGAAGAAAAATACTCCATCTGCTCATCTGTAAGTTTCATATTATCCTTTGGAATCAGTACAGCAACCGAGCCATTAACGACTACATTTCTCTTGTTTCTCATTACCCTTGGCTTATATGTCATATTAGGTGTCAAATATACATTTTCATTTCCCACATAGCGATATGCACTAAGTTCTTCAGCCGTATCCTTTTCTATATATGTATCATATCCAGGAATATCTATTATTTTCTTTCCATCATCGCTAATATTTCTTGACTTAATTACCCTGAGACAATTTTCACTTTTTTCCTGAAAAGTGTTTGAATTAGTAATTTGCCTGTCTCTGAAAACAGAAAATTTTCCAAACTCAAGTCTATTAGATATATCGTCAAAAAATCTATCTCTATATATAATCCAATAAGGATATTTTTTATCTGTAATATATTGTTGCTTTTGTATTATACTTCTCTTTAAAGTTAATGATTCAACCAAAGTGTCCTTAGGCTGCCCTACTGTATCAATAAACAAACAAACTGTTTCTACCAATACCCCTTTAAATCCATTTTCTCCATAATCTTGAATACAGTCTATCTTCTTATCTGCCAAAATATCTCTTGTCACATTAAATTCTGGTGTATTCAATATTGCTTTTGGCATAATCATTACAACATAATCAGAAATTTTTAATGCTTTTTCCAAAAAAAACTCAAATGTATTAGTTGTATCTTTATTGATATTGTTTTTTAAATACTTAGCTGCCTCTTTAGCCTTTAACTTGGAAAAAGGTGGATTTCCTATAACAAGGTCATATCTTTTATCAAATTGTTTCAGCAATGTATCTGCCAATATATAATTTATACTTATATTATCCGGTATTCTCTGCTTATCTAATAACAGTTTGAGAATTTTTATATTATTTTCATCAATATCTACTACATCAACATTGACTTTTCTAATCCCCTCATATTTTTTAAATATAAATGGCAAAAAATTCCCAACTCCAACAGATGGCTCCAGAATATTTATTTCATCTTTTTCAATATCCGGAAGATTTTTATATATCTCATTAACTATATACTTATTAGTATAGTATGCCGCATTGTTCTCCCTCTGTGAATTAGTCAATTCAGCAATCCTTGCTAATGATGCACTACCTAAATTAAGAGGATTATCCAAAATAAAACTCATTAACTTATTAGGTTTCAACAAGCCATATTCTTTAATAGTTTTACTAATCAATACTGGCGTAAAATGTTCTTGTTCCATAAAATTCTTTATATTTGAAGCAATCTGATAAAATATTTCTGTAGGAACAGCTTCTCCTATGCTCTGGCGGATTTTTATTTCCTCTTTTTTTAATAAACTTCTTTTATTTTTATCACTTAAAGCATTTAATTCTTCCAAAGACTGCTCGACCCATTTAAAATCTGATGGAATTGTCATTATCTTCATTAATTCTCTTATTGAAAACACTCTATCTTCTTCAGGATGTACTGTATTTTGGCTTGCCAGCTGATCATTTCTTGTATGAATACAAGGTGCCACTTTATCCCAGTACTGTCTGGTATACTTATCTCCATTTTTCTGCTTGTTTGGAACAATTACACCATCTACAATCTTATGAGGGCGTTTTAATTCATCTTCATTATCAAATGCTGACTGACCTTCTTTTATATTATGAATCCAACATCTCATATCTTCAGGATATGTCCTGAAAGCATGATAAAAATCAGTAGGACAAATTTCTCCCCACTCAAGCTTTGGCATATCTCCGATCACTTGTCTCAATGTTAATTCATTTACATACATAGGATATAATTCTATTGGAGAAACATACTCTGACATTTCCTTGCATACACCAATAACTACAGTTCTTGTTCTTGATGAATTTGAGCCATAATTTTTAAAATTAAGTATTCTACTAGCTATAATGTAATTATCACTTAGTTCTTCATACACAACATCTCCTATAGCTTTAACACTGCCATCTGGAGCTGTACACCCCGTCTTCATAAATGCCGCAACATTTTCAAATATAAAAAATCTTGGATTGATCCTCTGAATGAGATGTATTGATTCTACCACAAGACTATTTCTGATAATCTCATTTTCAGCCTTTTTATGGTTAGCAACTGACATCCCCTGACAAGGTGGCGTTGCAATTAAAACATCAACTCTGTCATTGCCTAATTTCTCCCAGCGATCAATTTCTGTAAAAATCTTTTCTTTTGTTTCATCAGTAGTTATATCATCACATATATAACCTGATTCATATTTACATTTATTATTAAACTTCTGAACATTTAATCTTCTCTCAATCAACTCATTTGTAGCTATACATTCAAATCCCGCTTTCTTAAATCCAAAGCACCCTACTCCTGCACAACTAAACAAACTAATATATGTTAATGTTTTATTTTTCAACATTTTATGCACCTCTTTTATTATGATTGACTTTTCTTGCATCTTCTGGTTTTTCAGAATCATATGGAATCAACCATGTCTTACCTTTTTTTACCACTCCGACTATTCTTCCTTGTTCGCACAAAACCGCTATTCTTCGTGAAGTTATCCCCCACTTTTGTGACATTTCTATAGTAGTTAAATATTCCATTTTACTCCTCCTACTTCTATCTATAATTATATTCACTTATCTGAACAATTGCAAGCACATTTTGTCGAACTTTTGTTCTTTTATAAAGCAGAGGAATCACCTCCATCTACCTCTATTCCACATCTTATCTTCCGTTTTTTCCTTCCCTGCATCCCTGCTGACACTCTCATCATAAATTCGCTGAAACTCCTCATAAAGCTCATCTCCAGCCAGCCTTATCCCCAGTCTCTTCATAATATCTGAAAACAGCCTTATACTTCCACTTACATCTGCAATATCAAGCCTGAATATATCCGCCTTAACAGCAGCATTAATTTCTTCATATACCCCACATGCAGATAGCCTTTCAGCAATCCATTCAACCTTATCAGCAGCCATCGGAATAACCGGAACCTCATCATCTACAGCTACATTCTTACCTGTATAAATCTGTTCCGCATTATAAACATCTGTCTGTTCTTTTTCGATACTTCTCTGTTCGTCTATAACTGAAAAATCTTCTTTCCGACATATCTCCGTATCCCCAATAATCTCTTCATCCTCCGATACCGCATAATAAGCCGTATACAAATCCTCTTTCATAATACTTTCCACAAGTTGCAGTTGCTTCTTAACTTCCCTTTTCTCCGATTTCAGCTCATCCAGTTCTTCCTGCACTCCCACATGCCACACTTGATATTCCCGATACTGCTCATCTGTCTTAATCTTTCGTTTTCTGCTAGAGTTTTCCTTATATATCTCCTTCTGTCTGTCATCAATCCGCTGCATCTTTTCCTGCTGTTCACTCCGGTACTTCACAAGCTCCACAACGTCCCTGATATCAGACGAATAAAAGTGAGGCTTGCTCATCCAAGGCATATCCACATAATGACTAAGCCTGTCCTCCGCAAACATTTCATCCATCTTTGCCAGACTGTGATAATATCGGAATCCCGGTGCCTGCACCTCCATCCACGCACCTCTCTTGAATACATATCCAAGACTTCTCATCAGATATTGAAAATGCTCCACATTGCCTGCCGCATACGCACACATCTTTGCATCCCGAAGAATAATCTTGGTGCTAGAATATAAATAGTACAAGCCAAAATGAGAAATTCCAAATACACATAAGCATGGTACAATAGAGATATGCTGAAGGAGGATCTCATATGGCAACGCAACATGACAAACAATTTAAACTTGATGCAATCCAGTATTATCAAGATCATAAAGATCTCGGTGTACGTGGATGTGCTGAAAATCTTGGCATCGGATACAGCACACTAACAAAGTGGCTGAAAGACTTCCGGGAATCAGGTGATGTTCTTACTCGGGGTTCTGGTAATTACGCATCCGATGAGCAGAAGGAAATCGCTCGTCTCAGACGTGAATTACGTGATGCCCAAGATGCTCTTGATGTATTAAAAAAAGCAATCAACATTCTGGGAAAATGACGGAAGTCATTTATCTCAAAATATCTGAAAAGACGGAAGCTGCCAAAAAGGCTGGACGCCGGGTTTCCGTCTCCGGAATATTGAAATTTTTAGGTGTCTCACGTTCAGGATATCATGCATGGCTCCACCGCGTGCCTTCTGATACAGAAAAACGCCGTGAATCTGTAAAAGAAAAAATACAGGATATTTATGATGATTCCAAGCAGAACTACGGTGCTCCAAAAATCACTGTAGAATTGCGTAAAACAGGTGAAGTCATTTCGGAAAGAACCGTTGGTACATATATGCGCCAAATGGGAATCCGTGCCCAGTGGAGCAAGCCATGGACAATCACCACTAAAGATTCTGATTTCAGCACTGAATTACAAAATATCCTTGATGAGCAGTTTAATCCTGACCGCCCGAACACCGTCTGGTGTTCGGATATCACTTACATCTGGACAATAGACGGATTTGTCTATCTGACCAGTGTTATAGATTTATTTTCCAGAAAAATCATAGCGTGGACACTTTCAGAAACATTGGAAGTATCCTGCGTGATTGATACAATAAACAAAGCCAAAGCTCGCCGAAATATCGACCAGCCATTAATCATTCACTCAGATCGTGGCAGTCAGTATGTTGCAACGGAATATAAAAAAGCAACAGAAAATATGCAGCGTAGTTACTCAAAGAAAGCGTTTCCGTGGGATAATGCATGCATTGAATCCTTCCATTCAATTATCAAACGTGAATGGCTCAACCGCTTTAAAATTCGCGATTACAAGCAGGCATACCGTTTGATTTTCGAATATCTGGAAGCTTTCTACAATACGAAACGAATTCATAGCCATTGTAACTATATGTCACCAAATGAATTCGAACGAGTATATGAAAGAACACACACTGAGGCTGAGCTTCTGGCGGGTTAAAATGGGGAAAAATTTCTCATTTTAACTTGTACTAAATCTTGACATAGAACCACTCCTTTAGCTCTTCCGCCAGGAATGGTGGAATTGTAATCTTACGATTGCTCTTTGGTGTCTTAGGTGGTGTAATTACATCTTTTCCATCCAATCTCTGATATGATTTAGAAATGCTTATAATTCGTTTTTCCAAATCAATATCTTCATAGGTGAGTGCTAGCAATTCTCCTATACGCATTCCTGTCCAATACAAAAGCATAAATGCCATTCTCGCCTCCGGTTTCTTGTCCATAGACGGAAGAAACTGCTTAAACTCCTGTTTTGTCCAGAACTCCATATCATCAGCCTTGCTTTTCCCGATACTTCCTGCTTTCCTGCAGGGATTATCTTTCAGGTCATAATATCTGACCGCATAATTGAAAAGTGCAGCCAACTGGTTATTGATACTTTTAAGATATGTCTGTGCATATCCTTGTTTTATCAATTCATTCTGCCATGCACGAATATCAGCTGTCTTAATCTCACACATCTTTTTCTTCTTGAAATAAAGCGTAACTTTCAGGTCAAACACATATCTTTTATTCTTAATTGTGCTTTCTCTAAGCCGGTTCTCCACATCAGCGAAATAGATTTCAACAAAATTCTCAAAGTTAATATCCAAATCTTTTCTCTGCTGTTGCCGAAAGTTACGCTGCCAGTCCTCATAATAGAACTGGCTACGCCACGTCTTGCCATCTCTTGTTGCTGGCATGTTATCATCTCCTCTCCATTAACCAACTGCCATACCGTAAAACTTTTCTTCAAAATACTTTGTAGGTACCTTGCCTGAAATCACTCGATAGCCTTTTTCTTTCAATTCATTATTACGACCACGAATGATTTTGTAAGCATATCCTCTTGATACTCCAAGAATCTGTGCTGCTTCATCTGCTGTTACATACATCTTTATCGTATTCTCCATATTGTGTTCTCCTTCCTGTTTTTATTTCAGTACACTTTTGTCACCCTATTCACTCGTATTATATAGTACACATTTGTGTCTATCAAGCAATTTAATCAAATTATTATACACAAATGTGTCCCGTTGTGATAGAATAGGTGTAACAAATCATAAAGGAGCATTTTTTATGACTACTGGAGAAAAGATTAAATACTTTCGTAATATGCGTGGAATATCGCAGGAAACGCTCGGTCATCTGTCCGGCATAAACTCCGCTACAATTAAGAAATATGAATATGGTATCCGCAATCCTAAGCCAGACCAGTTACTAAAGATTGCAAATGCATTAGGTATCAGCATCAATATTTTTATGGATTTTGATATAGAAACTGTTTCGGACGTGTTATCTTTACTGTTTAAGCTGGATGACCAGATTGATATGAAATTCGAGGCAGAAAAGGACAAAGACGGAAACTTTAAGCCTGCTACGCTCAGAATGTCCTTTAAGAACCCTATGATAAATAAAAAAATCTGCACTTATATGAAAGCTCTGGAACTCAGGGAAAATATGATAAATTCAAAAGATGATTATTCCAAAGAAGAGTTCAATGCTAGCTTGCAGCGTATCAATGAGAACATTGAAGAAATCAAGCAACACCTGCTTGATGATAGCATGGTAGTGAAAAAGGGAACAGACAGGCTTACTGTGAAAGTTTACCCAAATTAGAAAGGAAATATATGGAAGCAATATTAAAATATCTTATAGACAATAAAGAATGGATTTTTAGCGGACTTGGTATTTTTATTATTGGCGGAATCATTTCTTTAATAAAATTTATAATTAACCGCAACAAGAAAGCATCAAAGAAAACAATGAAACAAATCAATAATGACAATTCATCTGGAACACAGATTGGAATTCAAAATAACTATTATCAGACAGGAGACAAAAAATGACCAGTGAAACTTTTGAAATGAAACAAGAAAACAAACTTGGATCACAAAGTACGCAAATCGCTCTACAAAACAATTACTATGGAATGGACTACCAAAACACCAAATCATTATGCCAAGATTTAATAAGAAACGAATTAGAAAAGTATAAAGCCGATGCAGAACAGCTTGCTAAAGAACGCGATGAAAAATTTCTATCTACTTTATTTGAAAAACTTCATAGAGAGAACATTGATGATAATTCAATGTGTAAAGAATTTAGAAATCCCGATATGCAATATACTTTTGTCGAAGCACAAAAAGCATTTATTCGTCTAGGAACTCCAGAACTAGAAACCATTTTATCAAATCTTCTCATTGATCGTGCAAAAGAAAGTAATCGCACTCTACTTCAAATTGCTCTCGCCGAAGCCGTTAGTGTTGTACCAATGTTGCTTCCATCGCAACTAGATATTTTGGCTCTTTGTTTTAGACTAAGATACACTCGCAACAATATAATTAACAACCTCCCAACTTTTTTTAATTATATTCAAGAACAAATTTTACCTCATGTACCAAACGCTATTGATAAAATGTCTTCTTTCCAACACTTGGTGTATACAAAAACTGCAAGCATTGATTTAAGTGAGATTTCATTAGAAAATATTTTTATAGAAACATATGGAGGATTATTTTTATCAGGATACATTCCTGAAGAATTAAATGACTTTCCTAAAAAATACCCTGATTTATTTATACAATGTATACAAGATCCATCCAAAATACAAATTAATTCCATAAGCAGAGAGGCATTAGATGAGCAACTATCGTCAATAAACAATATGCCAGACGAAGACAAAAGATTTATTCAGGAACACTTCTCAAACAATTTAATGTCCCAAAATGCTATTAAGGATTTTATATGTTCAAATATTCCTTCTTCGAAAATGCTATTTTCTCAATGGAATGATACCTCTTTGAAACATTTAACCCTTACCTCTGTTGGTATCGTTTTAGGAGCAAATCGTTGCAAACAAATTTCTGGAACAACCTTTGATATGAATATTTGGATATAATTATCTCGAATTTACCATGAAATTAATTGTAACATCTTGAATTATCATACATAACATGATAATATCTAATTAAACAGAAAGTACCCACTCCAAAGGTGGATGCTCCGAGTTTAGGTTAATGAATGTCCTTAAGGACACCGCCTATCCTGTGGATCAGACAGGATAGGCATTTTTATTTTCGCTTGTTTCTCTTATCGAGAAAGGCAAGCAACGCTACAATCAAGCTACCAAAGGACATCAACAATGCTAATATCCCAATGAAAATCGAAATGATCTCATAAGCCGTCATCGGCGCCACCTCCCTTCCTATGTATTCCGTTAAACCGGTATCATAAACTCGGGAGGCTACCACCCTGTCATGGGTACTTTCCTTAGACGATATTGTACCATAAAAAACAAAATATCTGCAATATACAATCCCACAAAATCACCCTTCAAATGACTGATAAATATTAATCACTTAAAAAGCTTTTAATCTCCTCACTTATTCTTCCATACTCATAATCATGCACATAATGTGGGTAATCCAATTCTATGTACTTCCCAGACTCCACTTCTGAGATGGATAGGCTACAATTAACTGGACAGATTTTTTAAGGTCATATAATCTATAATAAATACACAAAGGAGCACTCATTATGACCGAACCAAAACAACGAAGAAAACATCGTAAATATACCGATGAATTCAAACAGCAACTGGTGGAACTATATCGTTCTGGCAAACGCAGATGCGATATCTGCCGTGAATATGACATTGCTACTTCCCTGTTTGACAAATGGGTAAAGCAGGCATCCAATTCCGGTTCTTTCCATGAAAAAGATAACCGGACTCCGGAGCAGGAAGAACTGATCCGGCTTCGGAAAGAAAACCAGCAGTTAAGAATGGAAAATGATATTTTAAAACAAGCGGCGCTGATCTTAGGACGAAAGTAAATGTGATCAAAGCAAATGCTCACAAATACTCTGTATCAGCAATGTGCCGCGTCCTACAGGTAAATAGAAGCACTTATTATTATGAAGCAGCAACAAAAAAAGATGAATCAGAACTTACTGCAGACATTCAGGAAATTTTTAGAAAAAGCCGGAACCATTATGGTACACGAAAGATCAAGAAAGAACTGGTTGATTGCGGGAAACAGGTATCAAGACGCAGGATTGGACGGATCATGAAACAGGAAGGTTTGATATCAAGCTATACTACAGCTCAGTTTAAGCCGCAAAAAGACAGATGTAATGAATCAAAAGTGGCAAATGTGTTGAACCGACAATTTCAAAACCAGCCATACCGTAATGTGGTGGTAAGTGATTTAACTTATGTAAGGGTAGGAAACCACTGGAATTATATCTGTATACTGATAGACCTTTTTAACAGGGAAATCGTTGGATACAGTGCAGGAGAACATAAAACAGCAGAGCTTGTAAAACAGGCATTTAGGAAAGTAGAAGGCAATCTGTCGGAAATCCATATCTTCCACACAGACCGGGGAAATGAATTTAAAAATGAGACGATTGAGGAACTGTTAGAAACGTTTCATATAGAACGTTCCCTGAGCCATAAGGGATGTCCTTATGATAATGCAGTGGCAGAAGCTACGTTCAAGGTCATTAAAACAGAATTTGTGTGGAATGAAACATTCCATACACTAGAAGAACTGAAGATAAAACTATGGGATTATGTAAACTGGTATAATCATCACCGTATACATTCCTCCCTAGGGTATCAAACGCCTGTACAATATCGGGAAAATAACCTAAAAAAATTTGTCTGAAAAAGTGTTGACAATCCACCCCCGAGACCGTTTCAAGTTTTGTGTAAACGTTAAAAACTGATATAAGATTTGTGAATAGTTACAAATGGGCAGAGCCGATTTTCCGGATTCTGCCCATATCTGCATTATACAGGAGTTTTTGGGCATGTCAATAAAACCTGCCTAAAACAAGCTGTTTTTACAGGTTGCGTCCGATTAGACGTTCTTCAAAATAGATTTCCAGCTGGGAATGGATCTGCCCCCAGTCCTGCCTGTGTCCGGTCCATTTTTTCGTGATATCCATAGTTGCCAGATACAGCATTTTTAAAAGGCTGTCATCTGACGGAAAAACAGTCTTACTTTTGGTAACTTTTCGGAGCTGACGATTGAATCCTTCAATGGCATTTGTGGTGTAAATTAGACGTCTTACTGCCTCCGGATATTTGAAATATGTGGACAGGGTTGCCCAGTTATCATGCCAGGATTTATAGATTTTCGGGTACTTGGAATCCCATTTATCTTTGAATAATTCTAACTCATTTAAAGCTGTTTCTTCCGTTGGAGCCGCATATACAAGCTTCAGATCAGCCATCAGTTTTTTGATATCTTTGTATGAGACAAACTTCGTTGAATTGCGGATCTGGTGAATGATACACTGCTGAATCTCTGTTTTTGGATAAACCGCCTCGATTGCCTGTGGAAATCCATTTAAACCATCAACGCATGCAATCAGGATATCCTCAACGCCTCTGTTTTTTAATCCATTCATGATAGAAAGCCAGAACTTTGCACTTTCGTTTTCTCCAACATACATTCCAAGAACATCTTTTTTCCCATTCATATCGATACCAAGGGCAATGTAAACCGCACGTTTTACAATACGTCCTTCACTGCGGACGTGATAGTGGATTGCATCCATAAATACTACAGCATACACTTCTTCCAAAGGGCGTTCCTGCCATTCTTTTACAATCGGCAGGATTTTGTCTGTGATCCGGCTGATTGTGCTGTCAGAAATATCAATATCGTATAATTCACGCATGTGGGATTCAATGTCTCCAGTTGTCATTCCCTTGGCATACATGGAAAGTATTTTTTCTTCCATGTCCTGAGTTACGGTATTCTGATATTTTTTAATCAGCTGAGGTTCATAATCACCATTACGATCCCTTGGGATTGCCACATCCATATCTCCATAACTGGTGTGCATGGTTTTGCTGGAATGTCCATTTCTACTATTGTCTGTTTCTTTGTTTCGATAGTCATACTTGGAATATCCTAATTCCTCATCCAGTTCTTCATCCAAAGCACCTTCCAAAAGGACAGACATCATGTCACGCATGATGCTATTTACATCGGTGCCGTCTTTGATGCTGATATCATTATTTTTCAGATAGTCACGCATCATTTCTCTCATTGCTGCTTTTTGTGGGCTGTCTTTTCTTCTTGCCATAAAAATAACCTCCAAACTGAGTAATTTTATCTTACATCAGTTTGGAGGTTTACACAAACTTTGGGATGCTCCCCCACCCCTAACTGTAATCTCGTATGTTGGAAGACTCTGTTGCAATTCACTCTTCATTAACTCTACATCAATATCCTTATTTATCTTTTTTGCGAACATGACAGCTACTTCATAAGGTGTTTTATTGGTCAAGTATCCCTGCGTTTCCGGAATACCACACAACTTTGTATCATCTAAAAAAACAGGCAACAAATACTCCGTTTCACTATTAAACATTCTTTCATTAATGAATTTAAACTCATGCTTAGTCCAACATTTCTTAACATAATGCTGCGATATAAAAACAATTGCATATCTCGCTTTATTAGAATATATATCTGCGAGAAACGTATATAAATCTTTTCCCCATAATACATCTTGCTCATACGAGTCATAAAAGGCCTTAATTCCAAGTGCTGTCAATATATCCGCACATTCTTCCACATATTCCCTATCTTCACTAGCAAAAGAAAGTACTACATCATAATAATATTTCATATGTCCATCCCTTCTATCACAAAAATAATTCTAACATTATCCCATTCTCCATATCATCAATACTATAAATCGTATCCAAGACCTCAAATGTTTCCCTCAAATTACCTCTCGCACTTTTCCAACCTATTCCATCCGTAAACCAGACGAATGTAAATCCATCTATGGTATCTGCCTCCTGCGAAAGCATTTTATAACTCCTTGCAGTTTCATTGAGTTTTGAACCACCACCACCATAGAAGTTTGTCTCAATAACATAAATCATCTTATCCGTTTTGATTACAAAATCGAATCTCTTAGCAGCTTTACCCTGATTAGAAAGTGCTGATAAGTCAATGTCCCATTTTTCTTCAATATCCCTTAAGTACATTTCTTTGAAATAGTTTACATCCTTCTTAAAACCTGCTGCCACTATGTATTTCTCAACCAAGTCTTCCATCTGATGACCGCCCCGGTTCTTACGCCCATTAGAATCCAATCCTGTTTCAATACCCAAAGCATAATCTACGAGGTTATTCACCAAATGATTTGCAATCATATCAAACAGCCCTGTCTTACGCATGAAGATCTTATACTGCTCCACACTGTAATTCATCTTCTTGAAGTTATACAAAAATGCACCATCTTCATCCTGTGCATATATTTCATATCCTCGTACTGCAAGAAGTAACGGAATGCACTGTAATGTTTCCGGATATTTTGTCATTATCTTTTCAAAATCCTCTTCAATATTTTTCGAACCGATGAGTGTATTCAGAATATTCAATTCTACCTTGATTTCCTCAACATTTTTAACAACCTTCTCAAAATCTATATAATAATCGTAGCTAGAAATACTGGCACGAAATTTACTAAGCCATTCATCAAAATCTCTCATCTATCAGTGCTCCTTTATAATAATGTCTATTTTATCCTCTGAGAATTTCCATATCGCCTTACACGGATTGTACGAACCATCTTCAGCAATTAATCCGGATTCCTTATACAAATCTGTTACGCCTGCAAGGTATCCTCTATTCTTAGCTATTGTTAATTCTTTAGGTGCCATTCCATTAAATATCACTTTAACTTTATGTGCATCATATGGTAACAAATTAGAAACCGCTTTCGGTAATCTTAGTATTCTTGCTCGAATGTCATTAGCAGAAATCTGCTTATCTACGACCAGCTTAACACCCTCATTCTCTTCTACTACTGTTCCATCTTCTTTTACTAAATCATCACATTCATCCTTCAATGCATCCATTGCATTTTTACTGAATACTGGTGTAAATACAAAACCAATCTCGTTATCAATACAGCTTTCAACAAGAGATTTTCCATCTATAAGAATTATCGGACGTGATGGGTCTGCATCCACAAATTCTTCTGTCTTCTTCGAATAACTTGCAGTCGTAATAAATATACCTTTACTTCCCGAAGGCATCACACCTCTAAGTGCTCTCACTTTTTCTATTGGAATTGTCGTTCCCGGTTTATTTCTCTTTGCCTGAACAAAATAATCAACAGCGTCTGCCCCAGCAAATCCACCAACGCCATATCTTACAGCCTCCAAGTCAATTCCTCCATCCGAGGAACGCTGTGTAACAACAACTTCATCAAGACCAATCTTTTCAAGATACACTTTCAAAAATTCTTCAAATGCATATCCACTTTCAAAATAGCTATAAAACTGTTCTAAAAATTCATTTATCTTTTCATCAGATATCTCAATGTTCTTTCGCATCTATTTTTACCTTCTCCAATCTCCTTTTGGATATCTCCAAGTATTCTTCGCTTACATCTATTCCAACAAACTTCCGCCCAAATCGCACTGCCTCTACTCCGGTAGTTCCGGATCCACAGAAAGGATCTAAAATAACTTGTCCTTTTTCCGTAGATGCCAACACTATTTTCTCAAGCAGATATTCTGGCTTCTGTGTCGGATGCTTACCTTCTGTCTTTTCTGATGGTTTCGTCAAAGCTCCAGTCCACACATCCTTCATCTGCTTTCCACCATTCATTTTTTTCATCTTCTGATAATCAAAAAAATGCCGAGACTTCTTATCATTCTTCTTTGCCCATAAAATGGTTTCCGTAGAATGTGTGAAGCATCGACATGCTAAGTTTGGTGGTGGGTTTGTTTTCTGCCATGTTATGTTGTTTATTATCTTGAAGCCTTCTTGCTCCAATGCCATACCAATCGAATAAATATTGTGTAATGTTCCTGATATCCATATTGTGCCATTCGGCTTGAGTACTTTCTTACATAACCTAATCCACTTTCTGTTAAACTTATGTTTCTCTTCGACGCTGGTTCCACTTTCTGAAAGCTTATCCCATGAGCCTTTATTTACCGAAACCATCTTACCACCCTGACAGGTAATCCCGTCATTACTTAAAAAATATGGGGGGTCTGCAAATATCATATCCACAGATTCCGGTTTCATTTTTGTTAGAATCTTAAACGAATCCCCCACAATTAACTGTGATTCTTCCGTCTCGAAATATAATGGCACTTTCTTTGTGAATAAGTTTTCCATTTTCCCGACTCCTTTAATATATCTACTATTTCAATAAAACTTTTTCATACGAATAAGTCTATATTAATTTTGTTTATTACTTTTTCTCACCCCAATTTATTGAACACAAAAAATCTAACAATTTTCCATACTCTGCATTTGAAAAGTCCTCTTTGAAATTAATTTCAATGCTATATTGGGAGCTATTATCATATAATCTCCATATCCAACCATTAGTATAAATCACTTTATCATAAACATCCAAGTAACCTTTATTTTGTGGAGTGGAACATAGCCTATCCGGATTCTTTACATCAACATCTTTGTATTTCACTTCAACGCATCCAAGAATATCATCTGAATCTTGAAAACCGTCGAAGGAATATCCTTTTCTTGTAATAACAAAATCTGGTACTGCAATAGCATCACTAGGTGCTGTTGCCTTATTTATTGTTCTCTTCAACGTTGAAGTATCTACAATAGAATATTTTTCATCATCTAATGTAAGTTCAAATATCTGATACACAATATGGCTGTAGGCATTTTCTAAACGGCTTTTTTCTATTACTTCATTTAATTTTCTAACATACAAATTAAAATTCATTACTATCCTCAATAATTACATATAATCACTTCTTCACCAACCCTGTTGGATGCATCCGAATTAATCATACGCTTAACACTTACAACATCTATTTTGTAACCTTTGTTCCCATATAGCTCATTTATCAACTCTGTATTATGGTTTGTGAGCATGCAATAGCAACCTCTGGCTGTTAATTCATCATAAAGCTTCGCCAATCGTTTATGGCTTTCTATATCAAATCCCTCTTTAGTATACGACTCAAAAGATGTTGGATTCAATGGTGCATACGGACTGTCGATAAATACAAAATCACCTTTTTTCGCATCCTTACACGCTACTTCAAAATCACCATCTATAATAGTTACGCCTTGCAAATACTTTGAAGTAGCCATAATAGCCTCCTCATCAACAGAAGTCCGACGGCTATTGTTATACGGAACATTAAATAATCCTTTGCCGTTTACACGATATAAGCCATTAAAACAATGCTTATTGATAAAGACAAACAACGCAGCCAATTCCACATCATATTCTGCTTTCATCAGCTTATCATTGTAATGCTCACGCAGAGAATAATAGTATTCCTTACCATCTTCCCACATTTCTTCATCAAGCTTATTTACAGCCTTCATAAATACTTTCGGTGCATTACATATCTGCTTGTATGCATTTATCAATGCTTTGTTTATGTCATTTATCAGAGCATTTGCAGGTAGCAATTCAAATGTAACTGCACCGCCACCCACAAATGGCTCATAATAATCCTTATACTGTTTAGGCATTCTTTCCTTTATCTGTGGAATCAACTGACGCTTACCACCAGCCCATTTCACAAATGGAGCAACACTTGAATTACTCATTTTGATTCCTCTTCTCTATGTCCATAACGGGCAATCTTTTACATATCCATTATACTTGCAAACATACAAAATAACAACCAAAACTTTCACTCTTTGTGAATCATCTTACTTCTGAAAAACAAATATGTACTCGTGTGCCAGAAGTAAAAAATTATTATTTTGTGTCTCCCAATAATCAGTAGAACGACAATTGTGCTGTTCTTTAATAATAATCTCTTTATTCACAAATCCTGCCTGTAAAAAGCATTCCATCATACGAAATCCTAAAGGAATTACTTTTCCATATTTTCTTACATCCCCAATCATAACTGCACACATTTTACCTTTTTTCAGAACTCGAAATGATTCATCTGCTACCTTTTTCATTTCAGATAAAAATTCATCTACAGCAAGCAATGAGATATCCCCTTCTATCCCTTTACTGTATTTAATGATATTTGCATATGGTGGATGCGTACAAATAAAGTCAATTCGACTATCTTTAATAAAATGCAAATCTGTAGCATTACCATTTCGTGTAAATATTTTTGATTTGGATTCACATTGGAATTGTAAATTTGTTTCAGATATTGAAACGGATTGCGGATTGATATCAACACCTACCGCATGACGATTGAGTAGCTTTGCCTCTACCAAGGTTGTTCCACTACCCATAAATTGATCTAAGAGCCAGTTTCCCGGCTTTGAATAACGAAGTATCAGATTTCTTGGTACATACGGAGACCAATTACCTCGATACTTTCCTGAATGCGTTGCCCAACTTCCTCTGTCTGGAAAGGACCAGACTGTTGTTGGTTCAAGCCTAAAATTATTTGCTTGTAAACTTATAAGACATACCTCCTTCTTTTATTTTGATTTATCTATTGTAACTCAATTTTTCTGAAAAATCCATAGCAATTTTCTTTCACTATAAGTGAATTTGTTTGATATGTATTTCATGCGATAATATTCACAAATAGTGAAAGAGGTACTGGTATGCATTTCGAAAACGATACAGACCTATATCGCGTTATAGGTGCAAATATAAAACATTACAGAGAACAAGCCAAATTAACACAAGTACAACTTGCAGAGCGGGCAAAAATCAGCATCAGCTATCTATCAAAAATCGAGGCCGCCGGCTGTGATAAGAGTCTTTCTATCTCGGTGCTTAACCAGATTGCAAATGCACTTGGTGTTGAAATTAATGAATTTTTTAAGGAGGTATCCGAATCATGAAACTTATCGAAGCACAGACTAGAATAGAAAAACTTGCTCATATTCCCTTCAAAGAGTATCTATCTCCTGACCAAGTTCAAGATGCCATGATGAAAATCAATAAAGGGAAAACCGGACAACTTTTAGAATTAACCATCGGATTAAATCTTTCCAATACTACTCTTGATTTTGAAGATGGCGAATTGAAAACTAACAAATGTGATCGAACCGGCAAACCGTTAGAGACAATGTTTATTACACAAACCGCCTCTATTATAGATGAATTGTTATCCAAACGCAGATTTCAAGACACGAAGTTATATAAAAAATTCCAGCGTTTATTATATGTTCCTATCAGTAAGGATGGAAATCCAGCAGAATGGATGTACTTAGCTCCAATTCAGGTAGACCTATCTCTAACGAAATATCATGCTCTTGCTCAACAACTTGAAGCAGACTATTACTACATCTGTGACCAGTTAAATCAACAATTATCTGAATCTGTCAGTTCGACTTTACATACTGCAAGTGGCGAATTCATCCAAATTCGTACAAAAGATTCAAAACCATATCATCCTATATATTCCAGTATTTATGGTCGTGAAATATCTGATAAAAACAGAGCATTTTATTTCAAAAAAGAATTTATGAAATATATTACATCTCTTGAAGATTAATAGGGTGGAGCCATGGCTCCACCCTATCTTCCTCTCCCAACATCCTTAACTTTCTCCCCAATCCATTCCCAAAACTTCTCCAGCAGATTCATCTCGCCAATCACAAACTGCTTCATAAACTCATACGCCTTTTCCAGCTTATCCTTCAGGCTTCGGTTCTCCTCCCGGAGCATCTGATTCTGATATCTCAGTTCTATCACCTGCTCCTTCAGATAATCATCGCCATCGACCGCTCCCAGAAGTTCTTTCTTAAGCCGTTCTGCCTCCTCCAGTTTAATCTGTGCCTGCTCCGTCCGCCACTTTGCGGTGTCCCTTATCATCATCCACTTGTCAGCCTCTTTTTGAGCTGCCTCAATTTCCTTTTGTTTATCAGCGAGCTGATCCAGATTATCATAATATTCCAGCCGTAATTCAGAATTCTTTATGCGTAAATCCGTTGTTTCCAACTGCAATTTCCGAGTTTCAGCCTTGGTATCATTCAGCATCTTTTGAGCTTCGGATTGTTCTTTTCGAATACTGACATGCTTATCCTCTATTTCCTTTTCCAGCGATTCAATCCTTTCCTCTTTTAATTCAAGAACAACCTGTGCACCCTCCAGTTTTTCCTCAAGAGCAGCCACTTCCTTCACCCGCTCCTGCTTCTTATAATCCAGTACGGATAAATGCTGATTATGCGTGTTTTTCTTCTTCCAATCAATCCCGTATCGACGCATAATAAGTGCAATATCATCTTTCTCCGCCTCTGCCCACTGCTTCCATTCGGTGTTCCCCTTACCCTCACTTGCAAATCCTCTGGTAGCAAGTGCCGCCTTAAGACTCGTTTTAGTTTCCAGTCCTCTCTTACTGCCGGATACCCATGGAACAAAATTCAGATGCAAATGCGGTGTTTCCTCATCCAGATGAATATAAGCACCTATCACATATAACTGCGGATTACGAAGCTGGAACATTTTTACATAATCCTTCAACACCCATGTTGCAACCTCAGCTGCCGAACTCCCCGCTCCGGTGTCATCCTTATTGCCAATCTGAACAATTACCTCATAAAATAATTTTTCCTGCTTACTCCGGGATATCTTTTCATAATAGCTTTTAATCTGCTTGTCCTTGCGTTTCTGCTTTGCATTGTATTCGTCCAATGCCTTATCAAACAGTTTATGGTAGACCTGCTTAATATCCTCGTGGATAAGTGTAATATTATTCTTGATGCGGCTAGCATCCACATTGTCGGCAATAAAACTTCTTGTGTTGTGTCCGATAGAACCCTTCCCATTCATAAAACTGATTGTTCTTTCCATTGTCAAAATCCTCCTCTTTCGTTATGTATGTAGGCATTTTTTTCTTATCCGTACCGAGTGCCGGATACGGCACGGGATAGCAAATTTCTTTGGGAAGGTTTTGTTACTTTTGTCAAAAGTAAACGCAAAAGCACTTTTGACAGCTTCGCCATCAAAAATGCAGACCCGCAAGCGGGTTTTGCGCTCCTCGCTGGAGTGGCTGTACGGCTCTGCGAGCCGGATAAAGCTCCCATGGGGAGCTTACGAGCCGCAGATATGCGGTATATCCTTTACCACACACAACTCCTAATGAAAACAGTTCACCACATCATGCAACACTGCCTCTTCTGCTATCATTCTTGCCTGTGTTCGTATCTGAGACATTTCCACGAAAGAATTTGCCTGCTTGGGTTTATGTTCGCTCAACCATTCCTTTTCAATATCCTCTAGCAACTCATAGGCAACCTCATTTACCTCTGCTGCCTTATCATGCAATTCTCCAAACCGCACCAGACTTTTATATCGCTGTGGATACTCCGTCCGTATGTAATCAATCCACATGTGCCCGTATTTCCCAACATCTATGTTTTTCTCCTCGCCACCTAATGTAATCAACGGATAAAAGATACCGTCTTTTTCTATGTATTTCACGCCTAATTTTTCAAATAATGTTTCTTCGCTCATAACTGCCACTTCCTTTCCAACAATATTTTTATCCCTCATTCGGTACGGTAAGTTCCTTCATGCCTGCCAATGTTCTTGGCTGTTCTTTGAATCCTTCCAATATTTCCAGCATGGAGCGGATGGGAGTCAACAGCTCCCCATCCATATCCGATGCCTTTTCAATTCTTTCAAGCTCACGCTCTATCTGTTGCAGATTCTTCCGAAATTGCACCAGCATCAACGGATTGCCTGTGGCAACCACCTTCTGATGAAGAACGCTCTGGATAATATAATCCTGCTTGGTTCGAAACCCACTGAGTTTTACTCGGTTATTGAGTTCTTCATTCTCCTCCTGCGACATGCGAAGTGCGATTGTCACATTACGCCATCGGTTTTTATCATCTCTATTCTTTTCTGACATTGACTAATGCCTCCCTTTCCGTTTCCAGTTGTGCTGCCATATCCGTCTGCACCGTTGGAAATAAATGTGCATAATGATATGTGATATCTACCGCCTCAT
>ERZ773156.159-NODE-159-length-96864-cov-37.0901_pt1 | contig 96864 bp, 91 predicted proteins | sample MGYA00511895_ERZ773156 | MGnify/ENA primary metagenome ERZ773156 (study PRJEB29015, sample SAMEA2737850) | human gut metagenome | biome: human gut; feature: human-associated habitat; material: faeces | place: China | collected 2012 ... | reverse complement strand
TTATTTTTTTGTGAATTTTTTTGTTCCTTACTTGACATCCGCATAGGGGCAACCAGAGAAAAGCCTGATTTCATGCGGGTTTACGCGGCTTGACCTTTTCACCTCAACCTGTTTCTGCCTGTCATGGTGCGTTGCGGCCAGCGTGATTTCAGGTGCTAATGGCTTCTGGTTGCGCTCTATACTTAACCCACCCACAGCGAAAGCTGATAGAGCAGAAAACAGAATAAGGAGGTACGAAGGCGAGCCTGCGTATTCCAAAACCGTCCGATTCTACGACATTAACTACCAGCTGGCGCAGAACGAGGACAAGAACACCATCTTTGAAAGCTGGTGCGACTTTCTGAACTACTTCGATGAACGAAAAGAGTGGATATACTGGATGATCCCGTGCTTCTGAAGTTCATGGCGGTAGGGTACCATTTTCCCGTCGGCTATGCTATAATAAACAGTACAAAACATTACGGGGAGGGGCCGACATGGAGCAACGACGCATTTGTCCATACTGTATGCAGGAGCTGGAAGCGGGGGAGGAGCAGTGTCCCCACTGCGGCCGGGAACTTGCAGGGCGCAACCCGTCGGGCAGTCTTCCGGCAGGCACCGTGCTGGCAGGCCGGTATACCGTGGGCGACATCCAGAGCGTGGACGGCGAGGGCATCCTCTACCGGGGCGTGGAGAACAATGGCCCTTTCCGGGTGACCATCAAGGAGTATATGCCCCTGACGCTGGCGGCAGAGCGGGGGAGGGACTGCATCCTCCGCCCGAAGCCGGGCAGCGAGGTGCTGTTCAAGACCACCCGGATGGATTTTGCCGACCTCTACCGCTTCATCCAGCGCATCACCCCGGCCAACGGCCTGGAGGCCGTGCTGGACGTCTTTGAAGAGAACAACACGGTCTACGCCGTCATGGAGAACCCCGGCGGCCGTCCGCTCCAGAAGTGGCTGGAGGAGCACGGCACCGTGACGCCCCAGCAGGCCTGCGCTATGCTGGAACCGGTGTTCAACGGGGTGGAGGCCATGCATCAGGTGGGCCTCGTACACCGGGGCATCTGCCCGGCCAACATCCGCATCATGGACAATGGCCGCGCCCGGCTCACCGGCTACGCGACAGTGGGGCTGCGCACGGCGGGCAGCGGCCTCCACGAGCAACTGTACGAGGGCTATTCCGCCCCGGAGCAGTATTCCACCGCCGAGTTCGAGGGCCGCTACACCGACGAATACAGCCTCGCGGCGGTGTTCTACCGGATGGTCTGCGGGCTGAGCCCCGTCCCGGCGGCACAGCGCCTCGTCTCCGACTCCAACCCCAAGGCCCGCACGGTGACGCCGTCGGTGCCGGCTTACGTCTCCGAGACGCTGTATCTGGGACTCCGGCTCAAGCCGGTGGAGCGCATCCAGACGGTGCAGCAGCTTTTCCGCGCCCTCTCGGAGCGGGAGTATGCGGAGGAATTGTCCCGCAGCATGGAAGCGCTGGACCCGCCCGCCCCCGCGCCGCAGGAGCCGAAAGCGCCCGCGAAGGCTGAGCTGCTGAGCGTCCGAAATCTTCTGGCGGGCATCGTTATTCTGCTCAGCGTCCTCATCCTGCTGACCCTCTGGGGCCTGCTGAGCCATCAGAGCGAGAAGCCGCCGGAAGTGATCGCTCCGGAGTCCGTCAGCGAGGCGGCGAGTGAGCCGGTGAACGAAAACGTCACCCTGACGCCGGATCTCGTGGGCCGCGACTATGACGCCGAGGTGCGCAACAACCGCAGCTATATCGACGAGTATCTCTTCTACGTCACGCTGGAATACAGCGACACGGTGGAGAAGGGCCGCATCATCCGGCAGTCGCCGGAGGCGGGCGAGGTCATCCAGAAGGGGGACACCGTCAGCCTCGTGGTCAGCCGAGGCCCCCAGATGATGGAGATGCCCGACGTCATCGGCCAGACCCAGGACAGCGCCGTGCAGGAGCTGGCCACCAAGGGTCTGAATGCCACCTGCTTTACGGTCGTCAACGACGGCTCTGAGGCGGCGGGCTGCGTCGTGTCGGCCAGCGAGGACGCCGGGAGCATGGTGGAGGTGGGAACTACCATCGTGCTCTATATCGCAGGCGATGTCCCCGCCGATGCCCCGGTGGAACCGGAAGCGCCGTCGGATACCGGGACGCCCGCCGGCGGGGATGCCGCGCAGGGCGGCGTGGAATACGATACGGATTAAACAAAAAGAGGCCGTTGGCTTCAACCTCTCCGTCACGGCTTTCGCCGTGCCACCTCCCCTCGGTAGGGGAGCTGTCTGCGAAGCAGACTGAGAGGTTGTCCAACAGCCTCTTATTTTTATTTCAGAAGCTTCAGAAAAAGCTCTTCATGAACGCAATATCGCTGGCGGCGCGGGCCGGGACAGCCTCTTCCCGCAGGACGGGAAGGACGGGCTGGGGCAGGGTGCGCAGCATCTCGAAGCCGCCCTTGTAGTCCACACAGGAGTCCTCGAGGCTGGTGGAGTAGAGGGTGCCGTCGGGCTTGAAGTTCTGACCCTTGAAGTGGACGGCCACGATCTTGTCGCCGTACCAGCTGCCGACTTTGTCCCAGAGGCGGCGCTGTGCGTCCACCGAGGCGTTCTCGGGGCCGACGTAGTTCGCCAGATCGCAGATGACCCGCAGATTGGGGCTGGCGATGGTGTCCAGCACCATCTTGACGGCCTCGGGGGTGTTCATGGCGTGGTAGTAGACGCACTCCACCGCGAAGAGCACGCCCTGCTCCTCGCAGACGGGCAGGATCTCGCCCAGGCTGCGAAGCAGTGCTTCCTGCGCTTCCCTGCGGCTGACGGTGGGCTGCTTTGCCATGTTGGTGGTCTCGCTGCCCATGCAGCCGGCGCGGAGCGCTTTTGCCACCGGCACCTGGCTCAGGGCTTTCGCCACCTCGGCGCGGCGCTTGTCCTCGTCCGCATAGCTCAGCTCAACGTAGGTGCCGTCCACGGCGATGGACACGCCGATCTTCTGGACGGCGGCATTGGTGGCGGCCACCAGCTCAGGGGTCACGTCTGCATAGCTTTTGACGCCCTCCACGGCCTTGGTGTAGGCCAGCTGGGTGCAGCGGAACCCTGCGTCCCCGATGGAACTGAGCAGTTCTTCCACGCTGCGACGGCCAAAATCGTGGCCGCGTGCGCCGACGATGAATTCAGACATACCGCATCCTCCTTACGCTCAGCCGAACAGACGCTCGGCAAACATCCCGAACTCCTTGCCCCACCAGTACCAGTCGTGGGAGACGTCGCCGCCCCAGACTTCGAGGTGGCAGGGGAAGCCGACTTCGCTCAGGGTGTCGGCCAGAGCCTGGGTGTCGGCGAGGGCATCGCCTTCATAGCCGCCCTGACCCACGCAGAGCAGCAGACTGTTCTCCTCGGCCTTGGACAGAACATTCTTGTCGCAGATGCCGTTCTTGTGCAGAGCGGCGAGGGGGCTGCTGCGGAGGACGAGGTCGTCCTCTGCGCTGCCGAGGAAGCGGCCCATATCGTAGAGGCCGGAGAGGCCCATTGCACCCGCAAAGGTCCGGGGACGGCGCAGGCGGCACTGGACGGCCTGATAGGCGCCGGTGTCCACGCCCACGCACCAGATGAGGGGCTTCTCTTTGCTCTCGGGGGCATTCAGCTCCGCGATGCGTGCGGCCAGCTCGCTGGTGAGGTAGACGAAATACTTCTCCTGCATCTCGGCCCGGCGGCGGGGAGACTCATTGCCGGCCAGCAGGCTCTCGCCGTCGATGCTGTCGGCGCAGAAGAGCTGAATTTTGCCCTCGTGCAGCAGACGGGCCGCTGCGTCGGGCATCCCGTTGTTCTCCCAGTCGTAGAAGCGGCCGCCCCGGGCGGGCAGTGCCAGCACCGGCACACCGCCGTGGCCGTAGACCTTGAACTCCATCTCGCGGTCGAGCACCGCGCTCCACTCCTTATAATAAGTGCCTTCCATCATGAAAATGCTCCTCCTGTCAGATGAATTGATTGCGTGCCGCGTCGTAGGCATAGCCCACGGCGGAAAGTGTCTTGCACAGGGCGTCCCTGTCGGCGTCCATGTCGTCGCAGAGGGCGTCGAGGCTGGGGTAAAAATCGCGCAGTTTCAGGTTGACCACGCTCAAAAGCATGATCGGGTCGCTCGGCAGAGCCATCTTTTGTTTCCTCCCATGTTCCGAGATAAAATAAAAAGCCGGCCACTCGACAAAGTGACCGGCAATACGCATCAGCTTAGACAGCGCGGGTGACTTTGCCAGCGCGCAGGCAACGGGAGCATGCGTAGATATACTTGGGAGAACCCTCCACGACCGCCTTGACACGACGGACATTCGGCTTCCAGGTACGGTTGGAACGGCGATGAGAGTGGGAGACCTTGATACCGAAGGTAACACCCTTGCCGCAGCATTCACACTTAGCCATGGTACTTGCACCTCCTACAGTGAAGTATGGAATCAAAATAATCAGCTTGACTATTTTACCAGAACTGCCGCCAAAAAGCAAGTCCCTTTTCGATTTTTTTGCGGCTTTTTTTCGTCTACAGCCCAAACGCTTGTCTAAAGGCGAAAAAAATAGTACAATAAATGCGTATATCTTATAGAAAACAGGAGAACACCATGACCCCAAGAATGTTTTATACTCTCGCACGGGTGCTGGCCGCCCTGACCGTCATCCCTTTCCACGAGGCGGGCCACGCGCTGGCCGCATGGCTGCTGGGCGACCCCACAGCCAAGCAGCAGGGGAGACTGTCGCTGAACCCCTTCCGCCACTTCGATCTGCTGGGAACGCTCTGCATGGTGTTCGCAGGCGTGGGCTGGGCAAAGCCTGTCTCCACCGACCCCCGCAACTTCAAAAACCCGAAGCAGGGCATGGCCCTCACGGCGCTGGCCGGCCCGGTGGCGAACCTCATCCTGGCCTACCTTGCGATGGTGGTCTGGAAGCTGCTCTATTATTGGGCACCCGTCAACGATGCGACGATTTTTCTGGCGCTCTTCCTGCAATACTTAGTGTATCTGGATGTGAGCCTCGCCGTGTTCAACCTCATCCCGGTGCCGCCGCTGGACGGCAGCCGCGTCCTGCTGGCTGTGCTGCCCGAGCGCATCTACTTCGGCATGATGAAGTATGAGCGGGTCATCCTCATCGTCCTGCTGGCGGCGGTCTGGGGCGGCTTTCTGGACGGACCCCTCAGCGTGATGAACAATGTGGTGTGGGACCTGTTGGACAATGGCACTCAATACATCGACACCATCGCCTACTCGGCCTACTATGCGTCTGCAGGGGCGGTGATCTGATGGCGGAGGAGCTTACCTTCCATCTGGAAGAGTTCGAAGGCCCGCTGGAACTGCTGCTGGCGCTGGTGTCAAAGCACAAGATGGACCTGCACAACATCCCCATCCTCGAGCTGATCGACCAGTACACCCGCACCGTGGAGGCCGCGCAGGCCGCAGACCCCGACATTTCCAGCTCCTTCATCGAGATGGCAGCTCACCTCGTGGAGATGAAGAGCTATCTGCTGCTGCCCCGGAGCACCGAGGGCGAGCGGATGAAGCAGGAGCTCACCGGCCAGCTCATCGAGTACGACCAGTGCCGCCGGATGGCCTCTGCCCTCCGCGCCGCTGCGGAGGCGACGCCCACCTTCGTCCGACAGCCGATGCAGCTGGAACGGGACGAGACTTACGCCCTCAACCATCTGCCTCAGGTGCTGGCCGACTGCTGGGAGAGCCTGATGGGCCGTGCGCCTGTCCGGCGGATGCCGACCCAGGCCGTCTTTGAGCCGCTGGTGACAGCCCCGCAGGTGTCGGTGAGCAGCCGGGTGGTGTACATCCTGCGACGCCTCATCGCGGGCGGTGCGGCCCGGATGAGCCAGCTTTTCGCCCGAAGCCAGAGCCGAAGCACCAACGTGGCTACCTTTCTGGCCCTGCTGGAACTGGTGCGCGGCGGACGTGTCACCCTCGGCCCCAAGGGAGAGCTGACCATGCAGCGCGGACGCCTGCCCCGTGAAAAGGCAAAGGAGGAAGAATGAACCAGAAACAGATAAAAGCCGCCGTAGAGGCGATGCTTTTTGCGGCGGGCGACCCGGTGAGCGCCGATAAGCTTGCCGCCGCCGTCCAGCTGCCCCAGACCACGGTGGAGACCGCGCTGGAAGACCTGCGCGTCCGTTACGCCCGGGAGGACTCCGGCCTCTGCCTGCTCCATCTGGACACCCGCTGGCAGCTGGCGACCAAGACTGAGTGGGCCGACTGCATCCGCCGTCTGCTGGACGCCCGGCGCTCGGTGCCTCTCGGCCCGGCGGCCATGGAGACGCTGACGGTCATCGCCTACAACCAGCCCGTCTCCCGCGCCTTCATCGAACAGGTGCGCGGCGTGGACTCCTCGTCCAGCGTCAGCGGCCTGCTGCAGAAGGGCCTCATCGAAGAGGCAGGCCGTCTCGACCTGCCCGGCCACCCGGTGAGCTTCCGCACCACGGATGTTTTCCTGCGGTGCTTCGGACTTTCCTCGCTGGCAGACCTGCCGCCGGTGCGCGGAGATCAGGAAGGGGAGGCGGCGACATGATGGGAGTCCTGATGGCTCTGGGCTGGCTGCTGCTGACCCTGCTGAAGATCGCAGGCGTCCTGCTCCTGATCCTGTTGGTGCTGCTGGCCCTCGTCCTGCTCTGCCCGCTGTGCGCGGACGTCTGCTGGGAGGGCGGCGTCCTGACCGTCCGGGCCGGTGCGCTTGGGCTCACCCTGCCGGTGTTCCAGTGGCCTGCGCCGGAAAAGCCCGCCGGATCCGAAGAACCGAAAGGCTTCTGGGGAAAGCTGAAAGCGAAGCTCCGCGCCCGCCGCGAAGAGCGCAAGCGGAAGAAAGCCGCTGCAAAAGAGGCGAAGAGACCGAAAAAAGAAACAGCTCCGCGCAGGAAGGCGAAGCTGACGCTGAACATCCTCGTGACCATCCTGCGGGGTGCCGGGCGGCTGACGAAAGCCGTCTTCGGCTCGCTGCGCGTCACGAAGATTCGGGTCTGCCTCGGCGTCCGGGGCGAAGACCCCGCCGAAGCTGCCCGCGCCTACGGCAGGCTGAACGCATGGCTCTACCCGTCCCTCGGCGTCATCGACCGCTTCGTCTACCTCGATTTCGACGAGCTGCGCATCCTGCCGGACTTCGGCAGTGCCGAGCCGACGGTGGCCGACCGGGTGTCGTTCCGCCTCAGCGCAAGGCTGCTTTTCATCGTTGCAGCCGCTCTGCGCGTTTTGTATGAGTTCTGGCGCGAAAAAGTGCTGGACGTCTTCCTATAAAGTGTGTTACAATAATATCGTATGGTGTATACTCCTATCCAGAGGGAGTTTTCCCGGAAAATAATAGTAGGAGGCCGATTTTATGGCTGAGCATCCGATTCAAGGTTTAATGAACGTCACAATGGACAAGATCCGCCAGATGGCAGATTCCAACACCATCATCGGCAAGCCCATCAAGACCGACGACGGCACCACCATCCTGCCGGTGTCCCGCATCTCGTTCGGCTTTGCTTCCGCAGGCACCGACTTCGACGGCAAGAACGCCGCCAACAAGGACCTGTTCGGCGGCGGCTCCGGCGCGGGCGTCAACATCCAGCCGGTGGCTTTTCTGGTGGTGAAGGACGGCTGCGTGCGCACCATCCAGCTGTCCGACGGCTCCAACACCGTTGACCGCGCCCTGACCATGCTGCCCGAGCTGGTGGACAAGGTCAGCGCTCTGCTGAAGAAAGAGGAGAAGAAGGACGCCGCTGCGCCTGCCGCTCCCGCAGCAGAGTAAACTTTAACCTACGCCGCAACTGCGGACTTCCGACCCGCAGTTTTGATACTGAGGCTGCTGTAATTAACCTCTCAGTCTGCTTCGCAGACAGCTCCCCTAATAGGGGAGCCTCTGGCGAAGAGATTAAGCTTTTCGAAATGCCAAGGCCTCCCCTCGATAGGGGAGGTGGCACGCCGCAGGCGTGACGGAGAGGTTTTGCCGCAGCCCTATTTGAGCGCCGGGAGGCGCACAAGGAGATTTTATCATGGCAGAAGAACGCATTCAGAAAATCATGAGCGAGCAGGGCCTGTGCTCCCGCCGCGCCGCCGAGCAGATCATCGCCGAGGGCCGCGTGAAGGTCAACGGCCACCCTGTGAAGGTGGGCGACAAGATGGACCCCAACCGCGACGTCCTCCATGTGGACGACGAGCGCATCTATATCCAGAAGAACCAGCAGATGTACTATCTGGCTCTGTACAAGCCCCGTGGCTATGTCACCACCGCCAGCGACGAGCTGGGCCGCAAGACGGTCATGGAGCTGGTGGCCGACATCCCGGCCCGCCTGTACCCCGTGGGCCGTCTCGACAAGGACAGCGAGGGCCTGCTGCTGATGACCAACGACGGCGCTTTCGCACAGGCTGTCACCCATCCGTCCGGCGGCATCTCCAAGCTCTACCGCGTCACCGTCCAGCCCCGGGCCGATGAGGCACAGATCCTGAAGCTCAGCTCCGGCGTCGTGCTGGACGACGGCACCAAGACCATGCCCTGCGCCATCAACGTCGTCACCGACGAGCCGGGCCGCACCGTCATGGAGATGACCCTGAAAGAGGGCAAGAACCGCGAGATCCGCAGGATGTGCGAGGCCGTGGGCCTCGAGGTCATCCGTCTGAAGCGGAACGCCGAGGGCGTCGTCAAGCTGGGAATGCTCCAGCCCGGCAAGTACCGCGAGCTGACCAAGGCAGAGGTGAACGGCCTGCGCGCCGCAGCCGCCAAGGGCCGCGCCCAGACCCGCTCGGCCGCTTTGCAGTCCAAGGCTGCTGCCCGCCGTCCCCGGGGTCCTGTGGGCGGGAACAAGGCTGCCGCAGGAAAGAAACGCAAGTGAGCAATGTGTCCGAAATTTCCGCTCTTTTTGCCAAATTTGTAACATTCTCTGAAAAAAAGGAATGGAACAAGGCTTGAGAATCTTGGAAAAATCGGGTATAATATACCTAATTTTGAAACTCACACAGATAAGCAGGAGGTCTTACCATGGCTTCAAAGAGTACCAAAGGAGAAATCCTCGCCAAGTTTTTTGATGACGGGGAATACACCGCTCTGTTTGCGGACGGCGCGGTGAGCGCTGCCAGCGGCTATGCTGCCGGTCAGCAGGCTTACGCCGTCTTCCAGAACGGCGAGGCTGTTTCCGTCAAGGACGTTGAAAAGAACATCAAGGTCCTCGAGCTGGCTGCCCAGACGGGCTGCCCGGTCGTCACCTTCTACGACTCCGTCGGCGCAAAGCTGGCTGAGGGTCTGGACGTGCTGAATGCAGCTGCAAAGCTCAACGCCACCATTGCAAAGGTGTCCGGCGTCGTGCCTCAGGTAGCCGTCGTTCTGGGCGTCTGCGGCGGCACCAGCGCTCTGAGCGCTGCCAACGCAGATGTCTGCATCATGGCTGAGGGCGCAGAGCTGTTCTTCACCGCTCCCTTCACCGCTGCCGCTAAGGGCGACAAGGTCGCTGACGCCGGTTCTGCCGCTGCTGCCGCAAAGGCAGGCGTGGCTGCCATCGTGGCCGCTGACGCTGCCGAGGCTGCTGAGAAGGCTGCCCACATCGTGGGTCTGCTGCCTGCCAACAACCTGACCGGCCCGGCCATCTTCGAGTTCGAGCAGCCCACCGCTGTCCTGAGCGCCAACGCCGAGCCTGCAAAGGCTGCTGCTGCCCTCATCGATAAGGACAGCGCCGTGGAGATGTACGCCGGTTTCGGCAAGAACGTCTACACCGCCTTCGCTACCATCGGCGGCAACGCTGTGGGCGTCGTGGCCACCGGCAAGGAGCTGTGCCACAACTGCGTGGCGAAGGCTTCCCGCTTCGTCCGCCTGTGCGACGCATTCAGCGTCCCCGTGCTGACCATCGTGAACACCGAGGGCTTCGTTCCCAGCACTTCCGATGACATCGCCGGCGGCATCCGCGAGGCTGCCCGTCTGGCTGCTACCTATGCCGACGCTACCACCGCCAAGGTGGCTCTCATCGCAGGTAAGGCTGTCGGCCCCGTCTACACCGCACTGGCCGCTGCTGACCTGAAGATCGCTGTCAAGGGCTGCACCATCAGCGCTCTCGAGCCTTCCGCTGCCGTCTCCGTGCTGTACAAGGACGAGATCGACGCTTCCGACAACATCGTCGCCGCTACCAAGGCCAAGGCTGTTGCCTACGTCGCCGAGGTGTGCAGCGCTGACGCTGCTGTGGCCGCCGGTTCTGCCGACATGACCTGCGAGGCTGCCAACGCCCGCGCAAGCGTCGTGGCCGCGTTCGAGCTGCTGAGCACCAAGCGTGCTGCCCGTCTGCCCAAGAAGCACGGCAACATGGCTCTGTAAGAAAACGTACATCTAACGATCTAGATTGATTCAGGAGGACTCTTCCATGAAGTACTACAATATTTCCGTCAATGGCGTTGCTTACAGCGTCTCTGTCGAGGAGACCGCTGCCGGCGCTGCACCCGTGGCTCCTGCTGCTGCACCCGCACCCAAGGCCGCTCCGGCTCCCGCTGCCGCTGCTGCTCCTGCCGCACCCGCTGCTCCTGCTTCCGCAGGCGCTGTTGAGGTCAAGGCTCCGATGCCCGGCAACATCCTGGACGTGAAGGTCGCCGCCGGTGCTTCCGTCAAGGCTGGCGACGTGCTGGTCATCCTCGAGGCCATGAAGATGGAGAACGAGATCGTTGCTCCTCAGGACGGCACCGTTGCTTCCATCAATGTCCATAAGGGCGACACCGTCAACTCCGGTGACACTCTGGTTTCCATGAACTAAGAGAGAGGTGACAACAATGGCTAAAAAGCCCATCAAGATCACGGAAGTCGTCCTGCGCGATGCCCACCAGTCCCTGCTGGCCACCCGTATGACGATGGACGATATGCGTCCCATCCTGCCCGAGATGGACAAGATCCCTTACTTCTCCGTCGAGTGCTGGGGCGGTGCGACTTTCGACAGCTGCATCCGCTTCCTCGATGAGGATCCCTGGGAGCGTCTGCGCATCCTGCGCAAGGAGCTGCCCCACCAGAAGCTGCAGATGCTGTTCCGCGGCCAGAACATGCTGGGCTACCGCCCCTACGCTGACGACGCCGTCGAGTACTTCGTGAAGAAGTCCGTTGCAAACGGCATCGACGTCATCCGCATCTTCGACGCACTGAACGACCCCCGCAACCTGCAGACCGCCATCAAGTCTGCCAACAAGGAAGGCGCACACGTTCAGGGCTGCATCAGCTACACCCTGAGCCCTGTCCACAACAACGAGTACTACGTCAAGTACGCAAAGACTCTGGAAGAGATGGGTGCAAACTCCATCTGCATCAAGGACATGGCCGGTCTGCTGACTCCCTACACCTGCTACGAGCTGGTCAGGGAGCTGAAGAACACCCTGTCCATCCCTGTGGACATCCACAGCCACTACACTGCCGGTCTGGCTTCCATGTCCCTGCTGAAGGGCATCGAGGCCGGCGCTGACATCGTCGATACCGCCATGAGCCCCCTGAGCGGCGGCACCAGCCACATGGCTACCGAGAGCCTCGTCGCAGCCCTGCAGGGCACCGATTACGACACCGGCCTCGACCTCAAGCAGCTGAACGTCGTGCGTGCATACTTTGCAAAGCTGCGCGAGAAGTACATCGCCAACGGCCAGATCAGCCCCAAGTCTCTGGGCGTGGACGCCAACACCCTGCTGTATCAGGTGCCGGGCGGCATGTTCTCCAACATGCTCAAGCAGCTGAAGGATGCCGGCAAGGAAGACAAGCTGGACGAAGTGCTGGCTGAGATCCCCCGCGTTCGTGAGGACGCAGGCTATCCTCCGCTGGTCACCCCCACCAGCCAGATCGTCGGCACCCAGGCTGTCTTCAACGTCATCCTGGGCGAGCGCTACAAGATGGTCACCAAGGAGTTCAAGGGCCTCGTCCACGGCGACTACGGCAAGACTCCCGCTCCCATCAGCGCCGAGTTCACCAAGAAGATCCTGGGCGACGAGCAGCCCATCACCTGCCGCTTTGCTGACACCCTCGCTCCCGAGATGGACAAGCTGAAGGCTGAGGCTGCAAAGTGGGCTACTCAGGAAGAGGACGTCCTGACCTACGCTATGTTCCCGCAGGTCGCTCCCAAGTTCTTTGAGAAGCGCAACGCCAAGGCTCAGGGCGTGGATGCAGACCATGCAGATTTTGCAAACAAGTCTCACCCCGTCTGATAAAACAGCATAAGGCTTTTCAAAGCCCCCCGCAGGGATGCGGGGGGCTTTTTGTGTGCTTGGACAAAAGCTGCTGCAAAGTACAACCTCTCAGTCTCGCTGCGCTCGACAGCTCCCCTGGTAGGGGAGCCTCTGGCGAAGAGGGAAAGCTTTGCGGAATGCCAAAGCCTCCCCTACAAGGGGAGGTGGCACGAAGTGCCGGAGAGGTTGGACGAAGGCGGGCCTGAGGAGTATTTCTGTGCTTTTTGGCTTGCAAAAAAGCGGCCATCAGAGTAGAATAATAACATATGTATCGTAACATGGGCCTGTATACCCAAACGCGGATACATATACCGTAATTTGTCCGCATATCCACCCATCAACAGAGAGGAAACGTGGAGCATATGATCCTGAGCATGACCGGTTTTGGCCGGGGGACTGCTGTATTGAATGGCCGCGAGATCACGGTCGAGCTGCGCAGCGTCAACTCCCGGTATTTCGAGTATTCGTCCCGCATTCCCCGCAGCTGCAGCTACATGGACAGCCGCCTGAAAAAGCAGCTCAACGAGCGGGTCACCCGCGGCAAGGTCGAGCTGAGCATGACCATCCAGAACGTGGAGGCCGCCGACGCAGAAGTGACCGTCAACATGGAGCTGGCCCGCAGCTACCAGAAGGCCCTGCGGAATCTTTCGGAGAAGCTCTGCATCAAGAACGACGTCACCGTCTCGACGCTGACCCGCTTCCCGGACGTGCTGGCCACCCGCCACGCCGACGTGGATGAGGAACAGCTCTGGGCCGACGTCTCCGCCGTGACGGCTCAGGCGCTGGACAACTTCATCGCCATGCGCGCCGCCGAGGGTGCCAAGATGAAGGCCGACGTGGAGAGCCGCCTGTGCTTCCTCGAGGAGCGCGTGGGCAGGGTGGAGACCCTGAGCGCAGGCCGCGTCGAAGCCTACACCGCCCGCCTCTACGAGAAGCTCAAGACCATCCTCGAGGACCGCAGCATCGACGACGCCCGCGTCCTGACGGAAGCCGCCATCTTCGGCGACAAGACCGCCGTGGACGAGGAGACCGTCCGTCTGCGCAGCCACATCGCCCAGTACCGCTCCATTCTGGAGCTGGACGAGCCGGTGGGCCGCAAGCTGGACTTCCTGACCCAGGAGCTGAACCGTGAGACCAACACCATCGGCTCCAAGTGTCAGGACCTGGACATCACCCGGACGGTGGTGGACATGAAGGCGGAGATCGAGAAGATCCGCGAACAGATCCAGAACCTTGAATAAAAACAGTACGGAGGAGTTCAGATGAAGCTCATCAACATCGGCTTTGGCAATCTGGTCAGCGCAGGGCGGGTGGTGGCCGTCGTCAGCCCCGACTCTGCGCCGGTCAAGCGTCTGGTGAAGGAGGCGCGGGAGCGGGGGATGCTCATTGATGCGTCCTATGGCCGCAGCACCCGGGCCGTGCTCATCATGGACTCCGACCATGTAGTCCTTTCGGCCCTGACGCCTGAGACGGTGGCAAGCCGCGCTGCGGGCCAGCCGGAAGGAAAACCGACAGAGGAGCAGTAAAAAATGGAAAACGAAAAGTACCTGTTTGTCGTCTCCGGTGCCGCCGGTACCGGCAAGGATAGTGTGGTCAAGGCCCTGCGCGAGGCCCACCCCGAGATCGAAAAGACCGTCTCCGCCACCACCCGCGCACCCCGCCCCGGCGAGCAGGAGGGCGTGGACTACTACTACCGCACCCGGGAGCAGTTCCAGCACCTCATCGAAACCGACCAGGTGGTGGAGCACAACTTCTACAACGGCAACTACTACGGCACCCTCCGCGAAGAGGTGGATAAGCGCCTCGAGGCGGGCAAGCTGGTGGTGCTGGTCATCGACGTCCACGGCGCGGCCAATATCCGCCGGATGTTCCCGGGGGCTACCACCATCTTCCTGCTGCCGCCCTCCGTGGAGGAGCTGGAACGCCGCCTCCGGGGCCGCGGCACCGAGACGGAAGCCAGCATCCTCGAGCGCCTCGACACCGCAAAGAAGGAGCTGGCCGAGCAGGAAAAGTTCACCCTCACCCTCGTGAACGACGAGGTGAACGCCTGCGCTGAGAAGCTCTACGGCATCATCCGCCAGCGGGCCGGCCTCGACAGATAACAAGGAGCCGCGAATGCCAAAAACGGTAGGCGTTGCCGTGAGCAACGCGACCTTCCACTTCGACAAACTCTATACCTACGCCGTCATGCCCGACCAGCAGGAGGCCGTCCGCCTCGGCAGCATGGTGCTGGTGCCCTTCGGGCGGGGGAGCAAGGCCCGGATGGGCGTGGTGCTGGCCTGCGACGAAGAACCGGAGCATGCAAAGCTCAAGTACCTCTTCGACGTAGCTCCCGCCTCGGCCTGCCTGACGCCGGAGCTGCTGCGGCTGGTGCATTTCCTCAAGGAGCGCACCTTCTGCACCTACTACGAGGCCGTCAAGGCGGTCATCCCCTATGGGGCGCAGTATAAGCCCGCCCTCGCGGCGGACGGCGTGACGCCGGTGCTCCAAAAGCAGCTCACCCGCCACACCGAGAACAGCTATAAGCTGGTGGGGTCTTTGCAGCAAAAGCCCAGGCCCACGGCCAAGCAGCTGGCGGCAGTGGCCCTGCTGAGCGGGGGAGAGCGCACCCAGAACGAGATGGAGGCCCACGGCATCACCAAAGCCGTGCTGGACAACCTCTGCGCCAAGGGCGTCGTCGAATGCAGCAAGGTGAACAAATCCATCGACCTGTATTCGTCTATCCCGCTGAAAAACGAGCCCATCACCCTGACGGCAGAGCAGCAGGCGGCCTATGACGCCCTGCTGCCCGGCCTCGAAGACACCGCCCCCCACTCGGCGCTGCTCTACGGCGTCACCGGAAGCGGCAAGACGCTGGTGTTCTTAAAGCTCATCGAGCGGTGTCTGGCGCTGGGCCGCCGCGCCCTCGTGCTGGTGCCGGAGATCAGCCTGACGCCTCAGATGATCCTCCGCCTCAAGAGCCGGTTCGGGCGGCGGGTGGCCGTCCAGCACTCGGCCCTGAACCACACCGAGCGTCTGCTCCAATGGCAGATGATACAGGACGGCGGCGCCGACATCGTGGTGGGGACCCGGAGCGCCGTCTTCGCCCCACTGGAAAACATCGGCCTCGTCATCATCGACGAGGAGCAGGAGCACACCTACCGCTCCGAGTCCGCGCCCCGGTACGCCGCCCACGAGGTGGCCCGTCAGCGGGCGGCGGAGAACGGCTCCCTGCTCCTTCTGGCCAGCGCTACCCCCAGCACCGAGAGCTTTTACGCCGCCCAGAATGGCCGCACCCAGCTCGTCCGGCTCACCCAGCGCTACGGCGGCAACCCGCTGCCCAGCGTCCAGATCGTCGATATGCGGGCAGAGCTGGCCTCGGGCAATCCGAGGGAGATCAGCCTTGCGATGGAGGACGCCATCCGGCGCAACCTCGACGCGGGGAAGCAGACCATCCTGCTACTCAACCGCCGCGGCTACCAGACCATGGCCCAGTGCGACGACTGCCGCGAGGTGCTGAAATGCCCCAAGTGCAGCGTCCCCATGGTCTACCACAAGGCGGGCCACAAGCTGCTCTGCCACTACTGCGGCACCCAGCTCGACCCGCCCCCCAAGACCTGCCCCGCCTGCGGCGGCAAGCTGCTCTACCGGGGCTTCGGCACCCAGAAGGCCGAGGAGGAGCTGGCCCAGCTCTTCCCGGAGGCAAGAGTGCTGCGGATGGATCAGGACTCCACCGCTGCCAAAGACGCCCACGAAAAGCTGCTGGCGAAGTTCGCCCGGCATGAGTACGACATCATGGTGGGGACGCAGATGGTGGCCAAGGGCCTCGATTTCGAGGACGTGACCCTCGTGGGCGTCCTCGGCATCGACTCGCTGCTCTTTGCGCAGGGGTTTCGGGCCTACGAGACGGTGTTCAGCCTCATCACCCAGGTGGTGGGGCGCTCCGGCCGGGCGAAAGACCCGGGCTTCGCCATCATCCAGACCACCGACCCCGACAACCCCGTCCTCAACCTCGCCGCCGCGCAGGACTACGACGCCTTCTTCGAGCAGGAAATTGCCTACCGCAAACTGGGCCTCTACCCGCCCTTCTGCGGGCTCTGCGTCGTGGGCTTCTCCGGCCCGAAAGAAATTGAGGTGGCCCGGGCCGCTGCCCGGTTCTCGGCCCTCTTAGGCCGTCAGGCCGCGCAGCAGCCGGACTTGCCCCTCCGGGTGCTTGGCCCCACCCCCGGCAACATCGAAAAGATAAACGAGAACTACCGCTACAAGCTCACCATCAAGTGCCGCGCCGACAAACGCTTCCGCGACCTTGTCCGCCAGACCCTCGGCCTCTACGAGCAGGAAAAGCTGCCCAGCAAGGCCACCGTGGTGGTGGATATGCATTCTGACGGTGATATTTGATAAGATTATTTGGAGGTATACTTCATGGCTATCCGCAACATTGTAAAAGAGGGCGACCCCATCCTGAACAAGGTCTGCCGCCCGGTGACCAACTTCGACGACCGTCTGGCCACCCTGCTGGACGATATGCGCGAGACGATGATCGCCGCCGACGGCGTGGGTCTCGCAGGCCCGCAGGTGGGGATGCTGCGCCGCCTTTTCGTGGTGTGGGACACCACCGACGCCCCGGAAGAGATCCCCGAAAACTACGAGTACAAGTTCATCGACTTCGTCAACCCCGAAATTCTCGCCGTGTCTGAGGACGAGGAGACCGCCTACGAGGGCTGCCTGTCCTTCCCGGGCCACAACGGCGCCGTGACCCGCCCCGCAGCCGTCAAGGTCCGCGCACAGGACCGCCACGGCGAGTGGTTCGAGCTGGAAGCCGAGGGCCTGCTGGCCCGCTGCATCCAGCACGAGAACGACCATCTGGACGGCATCACCATCATGGAGTCCAGCGAGTTCTTCTATGAGGACACCGAGGAGGGCCGCGCCGCTGCCGCCAAGAAGAAGGAGAACGACTGATGCGCATTCTGTTCATGGGGACGCCGGACATTGCGGCGGACTGCCTGAAAGCCCTGTATGAGGCGGGCCACGACATCTGCGCGGTCTACACCCGGCGCGACAAGCCCGTGGGCCGCAAGCAGGTGCTCACCGCACCCCCGGTGAAGGAAGTGGCGCTGGCTCACGGCACCCCCGTCTTTCAGCCCCGCACCCTGCGGGACGGCGGCGAGGACGAGAACATCCGCGCGCTGGCTCCGGAGCTCATCGTCGTGGTGGCCTACGGCTGCATCCTGCCGAGATCGGTGCTGGAAGCGCCGAAATATGGCTGCATCAACCTCCACGTCTCCCTGCTGCCGAAATACCGGGGCAGCGCCCCCGTGCAGTGGGCGGTGCTGAACGGCGACGCCGAGACGGGCGTCTCCATCATGCAGATGGACGAGGGCCTCGACACCGGCGACGTGCTGGTCTGCGAGAAGATCGCCATCGACCCCGAGGAGACCAGCGGCCAGCTGTTCGACCGGGTCACTGCCGTGGGCGCACGGGTGCTCTGTGAGACCCTGCCTGCCATCGAAGCTGGTACGCTCAAGGCAGAGCCTCAGGCCCACGAGAACGCTTCCACCGCCCCCATGCTGAGCAAGGAGATGGCGGAGTTCCATCTGACCGACAGCGCCGACCACATCCACAACTGGGTGCGGGGCATGAACCCGTGGCCCGGGGCATGGTTCGTGACGGCGGGCGGCAAGAAGGTCAAGGTGACGGAGTGCCGCGTCGCGGAAAGCCACGGCGAAGCCGCTGGCACTGTCCTCGCCACCAAGCCCCTGACCGTGGCCTGCGGTGAGGGCGCGATCCAGCTTCTGCACGTCGTGCCGGAGGGCAAGAAGCCCATGGACGGCACCTCCTTCGCCGCCGGACTCCGCCTCAAGGCGGGGGACAGCCTGTGAGCGGCCCGAACCCCCGCGCGGCGGCGGTGGCGGCGCTGGTGCGGCAGGAGCAGGACGGCTTTTCGAACCTCATCCTCGACGCAGAGCTGCGCCGCCAGAAGCTGGAAGGCCGCGATAAAGCATTTGCCAGCGCGATTTTTTATACCGTGCTGGAACATCAGGGGACGCTGGACTATATCCTGAGCCAGTTTTTGCCCAAAGGGCTCGCCAAGCTCGACCCGCAGGTGCGGGAAATTCTCCGCGCCGCGCTGGCGCAGGCCCGCTATATGCAGGTTCCTGCTTCGGCGGCGGTCAATGAGGCCGTCAAGCTGACCCGCACCTTCCGAAAAGCCAGCGCCTCCGGCCTCGTGAACGCCGTGCTGCGCCGGGCCATCGGCTATGACCTCGGCTCTGCCGTCTTCGCCGACGAGGTGGAGCGGCTGATGGTGCTGGGCTCGGCGGGCCGGGACGTGGCAGCGTTCCTCCACGAACACTACCCCGACGAGGCGCTGGACATCCTGACCCATACCGCCGACGGCGGCCTGACCAGCCTCCGGGCCAACCCCCTGAAAGGGACGCCGGAAGCCCTCTGCGAAAAGCTGCTGGCCTCGGGCGCGAAGACCGCCGCCCCGGGCCTCCTGCCGGGCAGCGTCTTAGCCCGCTTCGAGGGCAGCCCGGCGGAGAGCGGGCTTTTCCGGGACGGATATTTCCACGTGGAGGGGCAGGCCAGCCAGCTTGCCGCCCTCTGCGTGGAGGCAAAGCCCGGCGATACCGTCCTCGACCTCTGCGCTGCCCCCGGCGGCAAGAGCCTGCTCCTCATCGAGGAGATGCAGGACGAAGGGCGGCTGGTGAGCTGCGACGTCAGCGAGAACCGCGTCCAGCTGATCCGCAAGGCTGTGGAGCGGATGGGGTTTGCCCACGTGGAGCCCCGGGTCTCCGACGGCACCAGGCCGGATGCCGACCTGCCCATGGCGGATGCCATCCTGGTGGACGCCCCCTGCAGCGGCCTCGGCATCCTCGCCAAGAAGCCGGACATCCGGTACAAGACCCTCGAAAAAGCGCGTCACGATGAATTATTGGCCACCCAGTCGGCCATTCTGGATACAGCCGCCGCCCACCTGAAAGAGGGCGGGCGTCTGGTCTACTCCACCTGCACCATCGACCCTGCCGAGAACGAAGAGCAGGTGCGGGCCTTCGTGGGCCGCCACCCGGAGTTCCGGGTGGTGACGCCGGACGTCCGATTCCCGGCCGGGATGACGGTGGGGGACTGGGGTGCGCTTTCCGTCCCCACCCGCACCGGCATGGACGGCTTTTTCCTCTGCGCGATGCAGAAACGTGATTCCTGACAAAAGGAGATTTTCATGGAGACTAAACGCTGTATATCCTCCCTGACGCTGGAACAGCTGACAGCGGAGCTGAAAGCGATGGGCCAGCCCGGCTTCCGGGCGAAACAGATCTTCCACTGGGTCCACCAGAAGCTCGTGACCGACTTTTCGGCCATGACCGACCAGCCCAAAGCCCTGCTGGCAAAGCTCGAGGAGGCATTTTACATCGCCGCGCCCATCATCGAGCGGCGGCAGGAGGCCAAGGACGGCACCGTGAAGTACCTGCTGCGGATGGCCGACGGCAACTGCATCGAGACCGTCGTCATGCGCTACCACTACGGCAACACGGTCTGCGTGTCCACTCAGGTGGGCTGCCGGATGGGCTGCCGCTTCTGCGCCTCGACCCAGGCGGGCCGGGTGCGCAACCTCGAGGCGGGCGAGATATGCTCCGAAATTTACACCGCCCAGAAGGACATCGGGGAGCGCATCTCCCACATCGTGCTGATGGGCATTGGGGAGCCGCTGGATAATTTCGACGAAGTCATGCGCTTTCTCGAGAACATCTCGTCCCCCGAGGGCGTGAACATCGGGATGCGGAACATCAGCCTCTCCACCTGCGGCCTCGTGCCGAAGATCGACCAGCTGGCCGAGAAGAAGCTCCAGCTCACCCTCTCCGTCTCTCTCCACGCCCCCAACAACGACATCCGCAGCGGCATGATGCCCGTGAACGACGCCTACCCCGTGGAGGTGCTGATGCAGGCCGTGCGCCGGTATCAGGAGACGACGGGCCGGAGAGTGAGCTTCGAGTACTCCATGGTGCGGGGCGTCAACGACTCCGACGCCTGCGCCAGGCAGCTGGCCGACCTCATCCGGGGGATGGGCGCTCACGTCAACCTCATCCCCATCAACCCGGTGGACGGCAGCCCTTATTCGGCTACCGACGCCGCCAACGTCCGGCGCTTCCAGCAGAAGCTGGAAAGCCTCGGCGTCAACGCCACCGTCCGCCGCCGTCTGGGCAGCGAGATCAGCGCCGCCTGCGGCCAGCTCCGCCGCGACGAGATGAACGGCAAAGTTTGAGAAGGAGAATCCTATGAAACTTGCAGGAAAAACAGACGTCGGCAGCGTCCGCCCCGAGAATCAGGACGACTACCGGGCAGGCGAGCTGAACAGCGACGCGGCCTGGGGCCTCGTGTGCGACGGCATGGGCGGTGCGCGGGGAGGCCGTGAGGCTTCCGTGAGCGCCTGCGACGTCATCGAGCACAGCTTCCACGAGCAGTACGCCCAGTGCCTGCCCGGCGACGAGGAAAGGTTTTTGAAGCGGGCGCTCATCAACGCCAACCGCTTCGTCTTCCAGAAAGCCTCCCGGGAGGAGGAGCTGGCGGGCATGGGCACCACGGCGGTCTGCGCCCTCGTGCGGGGCGGCAACGCCTTTATCTGCCACGCAGGCGACTCCCGGGCCTACCTCGTCCGGGACGGCAGACTCACTCAGCTCACCCACGACCACTCCTACGTGCAGGAGCTGGTGGACTGCGGCACCATCACCGCCGAGGAAGCCGAGCATCACCCCCAGAAGAACATCATCACCCGGGCGCTGGGCGTGGACTACCGCCTCGACCCCGAGTTCACCAGTGTGCCGGTGCAGAAGGGCGATATGCTCCTGCTCTGCACCGACGGCCTCACCAACGTCCTGCCCAAAGAAAAGATCGAAGAGATCTTCACGAAGGGCGGGTTCTACGACATCCCCGACCGGCTGGTGGACGCCGCCAACGCGGGCGGCGGCCCCGACAACATCACCGCGCTGCTGCTGGGCGTGGAGCCGCTGGAGGTGAAGCATGGATAATCTCATCGGCAAGACGCTGGACGGGTTCTACACCATTCAGGAGCTCATCGGCACAGGCGGCATGGCCAACGTCTACAAGGCCGTGGTCTCTGCCCCCGGCGGGCCTGTGCCGGAAGGCACGGTGGTGGCCGTCAAGGTGCTGCGTCAGGAGCTGATGCATGACGCCGACCTCGTCCGCCGCTTCAAGAACGAGTCCAAGGCCATCTCCCTGCTCAACCACCCCAACATCGTCAAGGTCTACGACGTCTCCGTCAGCGAAAACTTACAGTATATCGTTATGGAGTGCGTGGAGGGCATGACCCTCCGGGAGTACCTCAACGAGCGGGGCGGCAAGATCACCAGCCGGGAGACCGTCCACTTCATCGCCCAGATCCTCCGCGCCCTCGACCATGCCCACCGCAACGGCGTCGTCCACCGGGACATCAAGCCCCAGAACATCATGCTGCTGGACAACGGCCAGCTGCGGATGATGGACTTTGGCATCGCCCGCATCTCCCGGGCCGAGAACCAGATACAGAACGGCAAAAAGGCCATGGGCAGCGTCCACTACATCAGCCCCGAACAGGCGAAGGGGGAGGAGACCGACCCCAAGAGCGACATCTACTCCGTGGGCGTCATGATGTACGAGATGCTCTCGGGCAAGCTGCCCTTCGACGCCGACGACATGGTGGAGGTGGCCCGCAAGCAGATACGGGACACCCCGAAGCCGCTGGCAGAGCTTGCCCCGGACGTGCCGCTGGGCCTCGTCCAAATCACGGAACGCGCCATGGCGAAGCTGCCGGTCAACCGGTATTCCAGCGCCGCAGAGATGCTGGGAGCACTGGACGCCTACGTGCAGGACCCCTCCGTCACGTTCCAGTATCAATATGTAAAAGAAGAACCTGAAAAGGTGGTGAATGACCCCATGCCGCAGAAACGCAGCATCCGCAGACCCCCGGAGAAACCGGCGGCGAATCCCGCCCGCCCCAAGGCCAGGGCGAAAAAGAAGAAGCGCAGCGGCTTTATGCCGGTGCTGCTGGGCATCACGACGGCCTTTGCGCTGGCCTGTGCGGCCCTGTGCTGGACCATCCTGAACGATTCCAGCAACATCATGACCAAAAGCGACGACATCGTGCTGAGCGATTTCAGCGGCATGACGCAGGACGAGGTGAACGCCTCTGAGCAGGTGGCCTCCGGTCAGGTGGTCGTCAACTGGGAAGAGGAGTACAACAACGACTACGCCGCAGGCTATGTCTACAAGCAGTCGCCGGTGGCGGGCCGCACCGTCCGCGAGGGCCAGAGCGTGACCCTCACCGTCAGCCTCGGCATCCACTACGTCACCGTCCCCGACCTGACCAACTACGTGCAGGCCGACGGCGAACAGCAGCTGAAGGACCTGGGCGTGTCGGTGCTGGTCACACAGGCCGTGGATGAGTCGGTGGCCGCAGGCTCCATCATCCGCACCGACCCCGCCGCAGGCAGTCAGGTGGCCGCAGGCACCACGGTGGTGGTCTACGTCAGCCGCCCGCAGGTGGCCACCACCACCAAAGTCCCCAGCCTCATCGGCATGAGCGTGGACGACGCCCGTACCCTGCTGGTGCAGCGGAAACTGGGTCTGGGCAGCCAGACGGAGCAGTACAGCGACCAGCCCGTGGGCAGCATCATCAGCCAGAACCCCGGCGAGGGTGCATCGGCCAAGCTGAACACCCGCGTCAGCGTCGTGGTCAGCGCAGGCCCTGAGCCTGCCCCGGAACCCGAAGCACCCAGCGAGAGCACCGGGAGCAGCGACGGCTCCGGCGGCTGGTTGGGCGGCCTCTTCGGGGGCAGCAGCTCTTCCAGCGAGAGCACCGGCGCCAGCTCGTCTTCTTCCACCGGCGGCGGTCTCAGCGACTGGTGGACGTCCTGGCTGGGCTAAAGGAGAAGGTATGACAGGTTATATCACAAAAGGCATCGGCGGATTTTATTACGTTAAGACGTCGGAAGGCGTCGTGGAGTGCAAGCCCCGGGGCATCTTCCGCAAGCAGAAGATCACCCCTGTGGCGGGCGACGTGGTGACGCTGGAGACCGAAAACGGCGCGGCGGTCATCGCGTCCATCGCGCCCCGGCGGAACGTCTTCGTCCGCCCGCCCATGGCGAACCTCGATGTGCTGTTCCTCGTGGCAAGCACCACCCAGCCCACCCCCAGCACCCTCGTGCTGGATAAGCTCTCGGCCATCGCGGTGGACAAGGGCGTCCAGCCCGTCATCGTCTGCACCAAAGGCGACCTCGCCGAGGCGGAGTTTTTGCGCAGCGCCTACGAAAAATCGACCCTGCCCTTCATCCGCATCGACTACGCCACCGGCGAGGGTCTGGATGACATCAGGCACTGGATCAATGGCCGTCTCTGCGCCTTCTGCGGCAACTCCGGCGTGGGCAAATCCACCCTGCTGAACGCCCTCCTGCCCGACGTGGAGCGTCAGACCGCCGCCATCAGCCAGAAGCTGGGCCGTGGCCGTCACACCACCCGCGAGGTGACCATCTTTGAAGCCTTCGGGGGCCGCATCGCCGACACCCCGGGCTTCGCCAGCCTCGAGGCCAGCCGGGCGGGCTTCATCCCGAAAGAGGGTCTGGAACACGCCTTCCCGGAGTTCGGGCCTTACCTCGGCGCGTGCCAGTTCACCGGCTGCTCCCACCGCTCCGAGAAGGGCTGCGCCGTCCGCGCCGCCCTCGCGGAAGGCAAGCTCTCCCAGACCCGCTACGACAGCTACTGCGCCATGTACGATGAGGTCAAGGATGTGAAGGAGTGGCAGAGGAGGGGATGAACCTCTCCGTCACGGCTTACGCCGTGCCACCTCCCCTATCGAGGGGAGGCCTTGGCAGTCCCCGCAAAGTGAACGGTTTCGCCAGAGGCTCCCCTACTAGGGGAGCTGGCGCGCAGCGCCTGAGAGGTTGTACGAAGACGGGCCTGCCCTCTGCAGCGAGTCCTGCCCTGTAAACTTTCTGCACAGCGCTTGACTTTTGCGGCGAAGAGCATATAATAAAAACAGAAAGTGTAATAGGTAGTCCATTGGTTTCATCCCAATGGAAAAGCCCCCAAGGAGTTGCGACCTCCCCGGGGGCTTTCCTTTTTAGGCTTTGCGGTTCTCTTTGTTACCTGTCAAGCCATTTGCAAATGAAGTGCGATACGACATTTGCTGCGACAGATACTAAAAGTGTAAGGATGTAGTCCATGATTTCACCCCCTCTCCCGTAAGATAGCGGGGATGAACCGCAGAACCAGTATACCATAAACATCGACAAAAAGATACAGAAAAAGACGCTGTGTTATCATACTTCCCAGAAAGAAGGAATCCCATGTCCCGCTGTGTTATCATTTCCGCCTGCCCGGTCAGCGCCTCGCTGGCGTCGGCCCTGCGGCCCGGCGACACCATCATTGCCTGCGACGCGGGCTACCGCAACTGTGCGCCGCTCCACTGCCGCCCCGACATCATCGTGGGCGATTTCGACACCGCGCCCTGCCCGGCGCAGGAGGGCGACGACACCATCATCCTGCCCCACGTCAAGGACGACACCGACACTGAGTACGCGGCAAAACTGGCCTCCGAGAAGGGCTTCGACGAGGCGCTGCTGCTGGGTGTACTGGGCGGCAGACGCCTCGAACATACGCTGGCCAACCTCTGCACCGGCTTCGGCCTCGAACAGCGGGGCGTCCGCGCCACGCTTCTGGACGAGCGCAGCCGCATCACCTTCGTGATGCCCGGCGAGACCCGCCGCTACCCGAAGGATGGGTATTTCTACCTCTCGGTCTTCCCGATGGAGGGCAGGGCAGAGGGGGTCTCGGAGCGGGGCTCCTTCTACGAGCTGACCGACGCCGCCCTCACCGCAGGCTATCCCCTCGGCGTCAGCAACGAGTATGCCGAGGGCTCCGACTGCATCACCATCTCCACCCAAAAGGGCGCGCTGGTGGTGGTGGAGACGGTGCCGGACGGGCCGATCCTGAGCTGAACCGGAACATTCCGGGCGCGGGACGCCTATAATGGCGTATCAAGCGACGAAAGGTGGTCGGCTCTATGCAGGTGGTCGTTCTCAAAAGCCCCAAGTGCCTGAGAGGCTTGCTCCGGAGGCTGTTCGGCATCCGAAAAGAAACGCAGGACTGAAAGAAATGGAAAGCCGCTGCGCGGCCCGGGGAGACTTGGGCCGTGCGGCGGTGCTTTTTGCAGGGAGCTTGATATTATAAAAACTTTATGATAAGATAAAAATACAGCAGGGAGGTGGAAGCCGATGGGTGCAGCGGATACTGTGACGAAAGCATCAAGGCTGTTACGAATACGCCTCTGGATATTCCGGAGGACGCGGAGGTGGTCGATATGTGCAAAGCAGTCGAGGACATGATGAATGAAAGCAAGACGAAGGGTGCTGTAGAAGTCCTTGTCGGACTGGTAAAAGACGGAGTGCTCAGCATCCGGGAGGCTGCGAGCCGCGCCCACATGACGGAGAGCGCGTTTGAAGAGGAAGTCAAAAAGCTGTCCTGAGACATTTCTGTGCGGAGGGGGAGATTTGGATGAGTTTTCTTCGCAAATCACCGGATAATTAACGCCCTGCCGCAAAACACGAACTTTCGCCCCCCCTCAAAATCCCCAAAAAGTATGTACTGTTCCGCTCCTTTCAGTTGTGCTATGCTCAATGCATCAAACACAAACGAAAGGAGTTTTTATGCAGAAAAACATGACCGACCGCACCCCGGGCAGCTACGACGACTTCGTGGCCTACCTCGGCACGGTGCGCACCGAAGAGGAGCTGTTCTCCCGGCTGACCTACTGGTTCGCCGGGCAGGACCGCCCCGAGGACGTCCTCAGCCGCTCCGAGCTGGTGGAGGCGAGGGCGAAGGAGCTGGGCTTCTGGAAGGGCCTGACCTTCCGGATGGAGCGCTGGCTGGCCGACGGCAAGAGCGAGCTGGAAGCGGTGGGCCGGGAGGAGTTCCAGAGCCGCATCGCCGAGGACTACGCCGCCTACCGGGAAAAGGCCGACGCGGCCCGGGCGCGCTTCCGGGACCGCCGCCGCGCCGCGCCCTTCAACTTCACCCCCGACTGCCTCGAGAACGTCCCCATCCAGAACGTGAGCTGGCTGGTGGATGGGCTGCTGCCCATGGGAGAGGTGTCGCTTCTGGGTGCCGACGGCGGCACCGGCAAGGGCATCTGGCAGGCCCAGCTCATTGCCTATGTCACGGCGGGCCGGACCTCCGGCTTCTTCCCCCAGCCGCCGGAGAAGACCGGCAGTGTCCTCCTTTTTTCCGGCGAGGACGACCCCGGCAAGGTGCTCAAAGCCCGCCTGACGGCGGCAGGGGCCGACATGAGCCGGGTGATGGTGGTCACCAGCGACGCCTATTTTGCCCGCACCGGCAGCCCGCTCTGCATCCCGGACACGAGCTTTGCAAAGTACGTGGGGAAGGCCGCGCCCGCCCTTGTCATCATCGACCCGCTGCAGAGCTTTCTGCCTGCGGGGGTGGAGATGGCCAGCCGCAACCAGATGCGCAGCGCCCTGCTGCCCCTCAAAGCCCTCTGCGCCAAACACGGCTGCGCGGCCCTCATCTCGATGCACACCAACAAGCGCGCCAACGTCTCGGGCCGCGCCCGTCTGGCCGACAGTTCCGACATCTGGGACATCGCCCGCAGCGTCCTCATGATGGGCCGCGACAAGAACAGCGAAAAGCTCTACCTCAGCCACGAGAAGAGCAGCTACTCCGCCCCGGCCCGGACGGCCCTGCTCCACATCGAGCAGGCGCAGGTGGAGGGCGTGAAGACAGCCGTGGCCGTCTTTGACAGCCGCACCGACAAGAAGGACGCCGACTTCGTGGAGGAGCGCCGCGTCCGCACCGCCCAGACGAAAGAGGATACCGCGCAGGCCATCCTCAACGTGCTGGCCGAGAGCAAGCTGGGGAGTATGCCGAATACCCAGCTGAGGGCAGAGGTGATGAAAGAAATTGAATGTAGTAAATGTACTTACGATAGAGCTTATAGAAGCCTTGTGATGAGCGGTGAAGTGACCAAAAAGCAGCTCACACGAAATGGTGGCGAAAGAAGCTGGTACAGTGTTCTTTCCTGCTGTAGTAAAACAAATGCGTAAGTGAGAAATATATAACGTGTATATGTTATAAAATGCCACTTACGCAGCCTGCGTAAATGGGGCATCTGCGTAAGTGAGTCACTTACGCAACAAGCGTCACTTCATCACCTTGCGTAAGTGCGTTTTTGAACGAAGTAACGGCATAAAATCGTCACTTCGTCAGATAACCCGCCCCTCTCGGAGCAGCCATATTTCCCGAGACCTGCGCGAATGGCAGCATCCTTGCCCTCTGTAGTAAGGCCCGCCCTTTTGCGTCATATTGAGCTTTCAGCGTCCAGCGCAGAGTTGCCCGACATGCCAAGGCCTCCCCTCGGTAGGGGAGGTGGCAATGCGAAGCATTGACGGAGAGGTTTTCACCACTGCGGCTCACGGGCAGGCTCACCTTCGTACAACCTCTCAGTCTCACTCCGTTCGACAGCTCCCCTAGTAGGGGAGCCTCTGGCGAAGAGGCGAGGCTTTCCGGTATGCCAAGGCCTCCCCCAAAGGGAGAGCCTTTTTCAGCCCCAAACCTGCGCGAATCGCCCCAAAACCTGCGCGAATGGCCGTTGCAGCTGCGGCGGGAGACGGGTTATAATGGAAGTATCAAAAACACCACAGTGAACGGAGGATACGACCATGAAACTGAAAAAGCTCCTTGCCCTCGCCCTTGCTGGCGTGCTGATGCTGGCCCTGCTCACCGGCTGTTCCGGCGGCGGGACAGAAGAGGACAGGCTCGTCGCGGTGGGCGTCGCCGACCTCTTCAAGGGAAACTCCCAAAACGTCGAAGTCTCTTACAGCGTCCCCGCGCTGACCCGCACCATCCGGCCCGCGTTCACCCCGGACTGGTTCCTGATGACCCCAGAGGGAATCATCGACGGGCTGGAAAAGAACTTCCCCATAGACGCCGGTCAGACGCTGGAAGGCTTCCTGAGAGACAGCCTGAAGGCCTACGAGCAGAGCAATTTCGTGAGCTTTGTTGCCTTCGACTCCACCGGGATGAGCGCCCTTCAGCAGGTAGAGCGGTTCTCCAGCGGTGCGCCGGCGATCAGGGTCTATGGTAAAGGTTGGTCGCCCTCGGCTAACACCAAGCTGCGTGTCGGCGTCCGCCATAAGACCGTCGCGGGCCGGGAATACTGTCTGGTGGTCGTTGTTCTGGCCTGATGGTGCGCTTGTAAACTTTCTGTGCAACGCTTGACTTTTGCGGGGAATCGCATATAATAAAAGCATAAGAGATAAGAGTACTCATGGTGCTCGCCAAAGCAAAAGAAAACCCCCTCACGGAGTTGCCGCTCCGAAAGGGGGTTTCCTTATTTAGTGCTTACGGCCCGTAGACAATCCGTCAAGCCACTTGCAAACATAATGTGAAATTATGTTTACTGCGACGGACTGGATAAGAGATAAAAATGGACTCATGGTGCTCACCCCCTTCCCAATAAAATGGGCGGGCAAGGCCGCAAAACAAGTATATCATAAACTTCGGCAAAAAGATACAGGAAACGAGGCCGCGAGCCGGACTTTCCTACAGAGGAAAGGCTCCGTCTTCGTACAACCTCTCAGTCTCACTCCGTTCGACAGCTCCCCTAGTAGGGGAGCCTCTGGCGAAACCGTTCACTTTGCGGGGACTGCCAAAGCCTCCCCTACTAGGGGAGGTGGCAGCGCGTCAGCGCTGACGGAGAGGTTGTACAAAGACGGGCCTGCCCTAGGCAGCAGCCTTGTAAACCTTCCCCCCAGACTATCCCCCCAAAATGCCAAGCCCCCAAGGAGTTGCGACCTCCCCGGGGGCTTTTTTCTGCGCGAAAGGCCCCAAAATCTGCGCGAATGGCACTTGCATTAGGGGGAGGGGGTGGTATAATGGAAGTATCAAAAACACCCTGGAAAAAGGAGGATACGACCATGAAACGAAAAAAATTCCTTGCCCTCGCCCTCGCGGGCGTGATGACCGCAGCGACCCTCACCGCCTGCGCACCGCTGGATGCCCTCTACGACTGGTTCTTTGGCGGCGGCAGCGCCTCCCGGGGCAACGAAAAGAGCCTTGTGACGGAGTCCGAGGAGCTTGAAAAGCAGCTCGAGAAGTATTTCGGTCTTTCTGAAACCACAGCAAGCGCCAGAGCCAAGGAGACGCTTGAGGAAGTGGCAAAAGGATTTGACGCGACATGGCTCACCACGAACAACGGGTTGAACGAAACTGCTGTAAATGCGCTCAAATCTATCACGGATGACAAATTGGAGTTAACCCAGAGGTTATGCGTGGACGTGATGGAGCTGACTCCCTCCGGCAGGACAGCGGTTACGATTCCGGATAACAGGGAGATTTACTCGAATAGCTATTGGGATCCAGGGCCTGAATCTGGTGGTCCTCACTATGACTCTTGTCTGACGAATTATGGTCAGTTAAAAAATCTATTGAGCTACCTCCATAGAAATGGCGTTGAACTATACGCCGGTACATTCCAGAAAGGTGAAAACACATACGCCGCGATGGTCATCATATTTTAGGAGTGAAAGCAGTGATGCAAGCCCTGCCTTACACACCCTTTTCTTGAAATAACCCTTCCGCCCCCTCAGAGGTCCCTCTGAGGGGGCCTTTTTGCGCCTGTGGGCTGGCGCAGGGCATAGCCCGGCTTTGCTCCGCATACACTCTCATCAGAGCAAGGACAGGAAAGGAGCATCACCATGGAGCTGAAAGTGTTCCGGGACGTTCTGCCTGCGGCGGGTGCGGACTGCACCGCCAAGGCGGAGCTGCCCCTCGAGACAGAACTACTGATCTCGGACTATCTGCCGCCGGTGCAGCGCATCGTCAAGTGCTTCGCAAAGCCGGTGGTGCTGCAAAAGCAGCTGGCCCCCGGGCGGCTGACGCTGGAAGGATATTTGCGCTGTACCGTGTATTATCAGGGCGAAGAGGGGGCAGGGCTGTGCCAGACCGAGCAGAAGCTGCCCTTCACCAAGGCCCTCGAGCTGCCCTCTTTCGCGGCCACGGCGTGGACAGCCTGCGTCGAGGGCCAGACCGAATACCTCAACTGCCGGGCCGTCAACCCCCGCCGCATCGAGGTGCGGGGGGCCTACGGGCTGGTGGTGAGCGTCCACGCCCAGCTGTCCACCGAGGTCATCACGGCCCTCAGCGAGGGCGGCATCGAGCAGAAGCCGGTCACGCTGGCAGGGGTGCGGCGGGCCGCCACCCTCGAAAAGCTCGTGACCATTGAGGGGGCGCTGACCTTCCCGAAGCCCCCTGCCGCCATCCTCGACATCACCGGCACCGCCGAGGTGCGGGAGCTGAAGCGGATGCAGGGCAAGGCCGTGGCGAAGGGGGTCTTGCACGTCCTCTGCGGATGGCGGGCCGAAGGGGACGCCGCCCTCCGCAGCCAGACCGCCGACCTGCCCTTCAACCAGATCCTGGATGCAGACGGCCTCAGCGAGGACTGCCGCTGCCTCTGCGTGCTGGAGCCGGTGGGCTTTGCGGCGGCGGAAGGGGAGACCACCGAGGACGGCGCGGCTTCCACCACCCTCACGGCCACGGCGATGCTGCGGCTGAGCGGCTGGCGTCCCTACCAGCTCCAATGCGTGGCCGATGCCTTCTCCACCCGCTTCGAGACGACCCTCACGCCCCAGACTCTCGCCACCGAATCGCTGCTCTGCGCGCTGGACGAGACGACGGTGCTGCGGGGCTCCGGCCCTCTGCCCGACGCCGGAGCGCATATTTTAGCCTGCTTCGCGTCCTTCGGGCCGGTGAGCCTGACGCGGCAGGAGGGGAGAGCCGTCCTGACGGCCCGGGCCGTGGTGTCGGCCTTTGCGGAAAACACCCTCGGGGAGATGGAGTGCTACGAAAAGGCGCTGGACTACGCCCTGCCTCTCCCCGCTGACCTGCCCGAGGATGCCGACGCCTACCCCGAGTGCTGGCTGAGCGTTCAGGACCTGCAATGCGCCAGCGCGGGCGGCGCGCTGGATGTGTCCCTCACCGTCCGGGCCGAGGGCGCGGTGCTGGCGCGGCAGACGGCCTCTCTCGTGGGGGCGGTGGAGCTGGGCGACCCTCTCGCCCCCGCCGACCCGGAGGTGTCGCTCCGCATCTGCTACGCCCAGCCGGGGGAGGAGCTGTTCGCCATCGCCCGGCGCTACCACGTCTCGCCCGGCCAGATGCTGGCCGCCAACGACCTCCCCGACGGCACCGCCCGCCTCGACGAGGCGCGGAGACTGCTGGTGCCGGGGGTGTGAGCGAAGCTGTAAACTTTCTGCACAGCGCTTGACTTTTGCGGGGAATCGGGTATCCTAAAGTCAGGAATGTCAAGGGTCAAGATCGTCACCCCAAAAAGGAAAAACCCCCTCGGAGTCGCTACCTCCAAGGGGGCTTTTCATTTAGTTGGGCTTACGGTCATCGTCGTACCGGTCAAGCCACTTGCAACGGCGACGACCGCCGCCAGTGGCGGAAACAGGGAGGAGCTGTTGGGGCCGCGGCCAGCAGGATGCGAGCGGCAGCGAAGCAGACGCTGGGAGCCGCAACCCGGGCTCCTTTTAGTTACGCAGTGCTTTTTCACGCACTTCCGGTGTAACTGCTTTCAGAAGATTATAGAGGTCAATAATATCGGTGATTGCCTGCCGGTCCTGCACCGTCCATGTGTAATCAAACTTGCTATAATCCGTTCCCTCGAAACGCATGATAACGGTATCGGCACTCAAAAGGTTTCGCAACCATTCGACTTCACTGTCTTCCATTTCAAAGGTGGCCCATGCAAACCATTTACCAAGCTCTTTGTCGTATCCATAACCGGAGTTATCATAATCGCAAATGTAAGTGTACTTATAATCTCCACCGCGCAGAATGATGTCATCGATATCCAGCTCGGAAGAGCCCATGTAAGTAAAATCTTCCCAGAAAACAATAGTGTTCCCCTTGTCCCAGATATAAAGGTTGGGGCCAATGCCACACGTCTTGCGCTTATCGATGCTGTCATCATGCGGGGTTGTAATCGCCCAGCAGTCTTCTACTGCATCGTAGTTGACATTGCACTTTGCAAGTGCATCCTGAATACCAAGAATCTGCTGTGCTTCTGCCAGCACACCAAAATTGGTGACAGCAGCTTTTCCTGCATCATCCAACTGGTTATAGGCATCCAAAGCGGCCACGATTGCCGCGCGTCTGCTGCGCGTGACAGTACCGATCTGGCTGATCAGCGCTTCTACCTGCTCCGGCGTTACAGCACTATTCTGCTGCGCAAGCACCGCAAAAGGAACGTCCCCGGCGGGGCTGGCGGCCAGCGCGGGCAATGCAGTACCTGTCATCAGAGCGGCCACAAGGCTGCCTGCCACAATAACTTTGCATTTTTCTGTAATTTTCATTCGATGTTCCTCTTTTCTCTGGATTTCAGCTTATTGTTGATCAGGTGTCAATGCGCAGGCACCGGGTGCAAAATAAGTATACCATAAACTTCAACAAAAAGATACAGGAAGCGATGCTGCGAGCCGGACTTTCCTACAGAGGGAAGGCTCTGTCTTAGTACAACCTCTCCGTCATCGCTGACGCGATGCCACTGCCCGGGTTGCGGCTCCCAGCGTCTGCTGCGCTGTCGCTTGCATCCTGCTGGCCGCGGCCCCAACAGCGACTCCCTGTTTCCGCCACTGGCGGCGGTCGTCGCCGTTGCTCCTTGTAGGAGAGGCTTTGGCAGTCCCTGCAAAGTGAACGGTTTCGCCAGAGGCTCCCCTACTAGGGGAGCTGGCGCGCAGCGCCTGAGAGGTTGTACGAAGGACAGCCTGACCGTGAGCCGCAGCGGGGAAAACCTCTCCGTCATCGCTTGCGCGATGCCACCTCCCCTATCGAGGGGAGGCTTTGGCATTCCGCAAGGCTTCATCTCTTCGCCAGAGGCTCCCCCTTTGGGGGCAACGACGACGACCGCCGCCAGTGGCGGAAACAGGGAGGAGCTGTTGGGGCCGCGGCCAGCAGGATGCGAGCGGCAGCGAAGCAGACGCTGGGAGCCGCAACCCGGCCTTGGCGAGCGACAGCGAGACTGAGAGGTTGTACGAAGGAACACCGGCCCTCTGTGCATCCGGTTTGCGTGAGAAGTACGACTTATGACGAAAATATGAATAAAAACTCGAAAAAGCCCTACCGTTCCCGGTTCCGGTCTGCTATAATTTTCTATGCTTGTTACAAAAACCTGAAGTGAAGTAAAGGAGCCAGGAATATGATAAAAAGCGCTGAACTGGAAAATTCGGCATACGAGTTTGAGGCGAAAATGCCGCTGCGCCACGCGGTCCCGCTGGGATTGCAGCACGTGTTCGCCATGTTCGTGGGCAACCTCACCCCGCTGCTCATCATCACCAGCGCCTGCGGCCTCGCGGGCGGTGAGTTCGCAGACCTGCAGGTGAGCCTGCTGCAGAACGCCATGTTCGTGGCGGGCATCGTCACGCTGGTGCAGCTGTACGGCCTTGGCCCTGTGGGCGGCAAAGTGCCGATCATCATGGGTACCAGCTCGGGCTTTCTGGGCGTGTTCAACAGCGTGGCTGCCACCATGGGCGGCGGCGTCACGGCCTACGGCGCCATGATGGGCGCATCCATTCTGGGCGGCCTGTTCGAGAGCGTGCTGGGCGTCTTTCTGAAGCCCCTGCGCAAGCTGTTCCCGCCGGTGGTCACCGGCACGGTCGTGCTGTCCATCGGTCTGTCCCTCATCTCCGTGGGCGTCAACTCCTTCGGCGGCGGCAACGCAGCTAAGGACTTCGGCTCGGTGGAGAACCTGCTGCTGGCCGTCTTCGTGCTGGTGGTCATCCTCCTCTTCAAGCACTGGACCAATGGCTTCCTCAGCTCTTCCTCCATTCTCGTGGGCATCATCGCGGGCTATCTGGCAGCCATCGTCATGGGCTTCGTCCTGCCCACCACCGGCGTCACCGCCGACGGTGTGGAGTTCACCAAAGCATGGGTGCTGAACTGGAACAAGGTCGCTGAGGCCAGCTGGTTCGCCATCCCGAAGCTGGTGCCGGTCAAGATCGTCTTCGACCTCCGCGCCATCCTGCCTGTCATGATCATGTTCATCGTCACCGCCGTGGAGACGGTGGGCGACATCTCCGGTGTCATGGAGGGCGGCATGGGCCGCGAGGCCACCGATAAGGAGCTGAGCGGCGGCATCATCTGCGACGGCCTCGGCTCTACCGTCGCCGCCTGCTTCGGCGTCCTGCCCAACACCTCCTTCAGCCAGAACGTGGGCCTCGTGGCCATGACCAAGGTGGTCAACCGGGGCGCACTGGCCACCGGCGCCATCTTCCTGATGCTCTGCGGCCTCATCCCCAAGCTGGGCGCACTCATCTCCATCATGCCGCAGGCCGTTCTGGGCGGCGCTGCCGTCATGATGTTCTCCTCCATCGTGGTGTCGGGCATCCAGCTCATCACCAAGGAGAAGATGACTCCCCGCACCCTGACCATCGTCTCTGTGGCGCTGGGCGTGGGCTACGGCATGGGTGCAAACGCCAAGATCCTCGCCAACACCCCCCAGTTCGTCCAGCTCATCTGCGGTGAGAGCGGCATCGTGCCTGCTGCCTTCGTGGCCATCCTGCTCAACTGCCTGCTGCCCCGCGACGAGAAGTAAATTTTGAAGCACTGCGGCCTCCCTGTCTTTGCAGGGAGGTCTTTTTGTGCTATAATTTCCCTAGTCTTATCAGGAAGAGGGAAGGAGGACTCTATGGAACCGCAAACTGCCGCCCGCTATCGTCTTCTGGACGAGCTGCGGGGACTCGACCTCATCAGCATGATGCTCTACCACGGGATGTGGGACGTGGTGTTCCTCTTCGGCGTGGCCCAGAAGTGGTACACCGGACGCCCGGGCTTTGTGTGGCAGCAGAGCATCTGCTGGGTCTTCATCCTGCTTTCGGGCTTCTGCCTGCCGCTGGGGCATCATCCGTTCCGGCGGGGAGCCGTCGTCTTCGGGGCAGGGGCGCTGGTCACAGCCGTCACCCTGCTCTTCCTGCCCGAAGACGTGGTGTGGTTCGGGGTGCTGACTCTGCTGGGCTCGTCCATGCTCCTCACCGCCGCGCTGGACCCGCTGCTCCGCCGCGTCCCGCCCGCCGTGGGCGTGGCCGTCAGCGCCCTGCTGTTCTGGGTGACCTACCCCACGATGAACGGCTTCTGGAACCTGCCGGGCGGGCGGCTGGCCCTGCCGCAGGCCCTCTACGCCAGCTACACCACGGCCTATCTGGGCTTCATGCCGAAGAGCTTTTTCTCCACCGACTATTTCCCGCTGCTGCCCTGGCTGTTTCTGTTCTGGGCGGGGTACTTCCTCCACCACCTCGTGGGCCGGGGACGTCTCGCGCCGCTGCGCCGGTCGGTCTGCCCGCCGCTGGGCTGGATGGGCCGTCACTCGCTGGTGCTCTATCTGCTCCATCAGCCGGTCATCCTGGGGGTGCTGACGGTGGCGTTCCGGCTGGTGAGAGCGGGGTAAAATTTCTGGAAAAGTTAGCCTCTGTGACCGCTTGACAAAGCAGCGGCGCTGTGGTATCCTATGGACAGTTAGAGAAATCTAACTAAGAGATGCGTCTGAGCCTGCTTCCGACGCATTTTTATGGAGCAAAAAGTTAGAATAAGCTAACCCAATAAATCAAAAGTGAGGCTGAATATTATGAGCAAAGTAGCAATCGTATTCTGGAGCGCCACCGGCAACACCGAGACCATGGCAAACTGCATCGCGGAGGGTGCAGGCGCTGCCGCCACCATCGTCCCCTGCGCCGAGATGGACGCAGCAAAGCTGGGCGGGTATGACGTGGTGGCCTTCGGCTGCCCGGCCATGGGCGCTGAGCAGCTGGAGGAGAGCGAGTTCGAGCCGATGTTCGCGGGCCTCGAAGGCTCTCTGAACGGCAAGAAGGTGGCTCTGTTCGGCTCCTACGGCTGGGGCGACGGCCAGTGGATGCGCGACTGGTGCGAGCGTGCCAAAGAGGACGGCGCACAGCTGTTCAGCGACGAGGGCCTCGTCTGCAACGAGACGCCCGACGACGACGTTCAGGCTGCCTGCCGCAAGCTGGGCGCCGATCTGGCCAACTGGTAAAAAATAACACCGGCCCATCCTGCATCATCTCGCGTCTTTGGGGCAACCTAGGGACAAAGAGGTGATGAATGAATGGAAAACACAGGTGTCCGCTGTGATGTCTGCGAGTGCCGCCACAACGTGGGGAGCAGCAAGTGTGACTTGCCCGAGATCACGGTGACGGAGCGCTGCACCTGCTCTTCTCAGCAGGTGGACATCCCGCACTACTGCCAGAGCTACGAGAAGAAGTAAGTTCTGCGCAACAAAAAGACCTCTGCCCGACGGCCTTGCCGGGTAGGGGTCTTTTGCTGTTAGAAGCTGTTTTCATAGGCGGGGTGCGCCGAATGGCGAGGATTTTTGTCCGCAGACAAGGCGGTTTCCCGCAGCAATCCTTGGTGGATTGCAAGGGGAAGCAACGCAGTATGCGAGCAAAAAGACCGCTCAGGCGGTGTGCAATGCTTATGAAAACGGCTTCTCTAGTGGAGGCTGACGCCGAAGGTGGGCAGACTGCGCAGCAGGGTGCCGACGCCGTGCATCTCGTAGATGCCAAAGCCCAGAGCGCTGGCGGCTACGAGGTTGTCGGCCCCGTCGTCGATGAAGATGCACTCATCGGCCCGGAGATGGTACTTGTCCAGCAGGGCCTGATAGATGCGGGGGTCGGGCTTGTTGATCTTCACTTCGCAGGAGGCCACGCCGCCGTCGAAGAGGCCCTCGAAGTCCCGGTGCATCAGCAGGTCCAGCACGTCCTCGGGGATGTTGCTCAGGTAGTAGACACAGTAGCCGCGCTGCTTGAGCTGCTCCACCAGCGTCTGCATCCGGCGGCGGGGGCGGAGCATGCTCATCCAGTCGTCCAGCACGCCCTCCACCTCGAAGCCCCGGCCCACGGCCCTGGCCCGCTCGAGCATCCGCTCGTTGGCCTCCCGGCGGGTGATGCGGCCTGCGTCCAGCAGCCGCCATTCTCTGCTGCCGAAGGTCAGGTCGTAGACCTCCTCTTCCAGCCCCCGGTTCCCGAACAGGTCGATGAGGTACTTGTGGGGGTCGAAATCCACCATGACGCCGCCGAAGTCGAACACGATATTTTTATACATCGATGATACCTCTTAAAAAAAGTTGGGATGTCCCTGCGCCCAGTATAGCACATCCGGGGCAGTATTTTCCAGCCCTTTTGCATCGTCCGGCCCGCCCCGGCATAGGATGGGACTGTAAGGGGGCGGGGGAGATGACCTTTCGGGAGCTGTGCAGCAAGGAAGTCGTCCAGCTGAAGGACGGGGCCTGCCTTGGCCGGGTGGACGATGTGGAGCTGGACGCCGACACGGCCCGCATCGGGAGTTTGCTTCTGCTGGGGCGGCCCCGGCTCTTCGGGCTGCTGGGCCGGGACGAGACCCTGACCATCCCGTGGGCCGACATCGAGCGCATCGGTCTGGACGCCATCCTCGTGCGGACGGACATCCCCGCCCCGCCGCCCTCCCACGGGGGACTGCTGGATAAATTGCATCAGTGGCTGAACGGATGAAAGATTTTCACCCGTTTTTTGCCCGTCAGGGCTGGATTTTGGAGGCGGGATGATTATAATAGAGGACTGGGGCGGAGTCTGCCGCTTCAAATAATACGAAAAACGCAGAAGTGAAAGGAACTTCTTTATGACACACCATCCGAGTGCTGCGTCCCTCCGGCTGCACGGGGCGCGGCTGCTGTTTCCGCCTGTGGCCACCCTTCTGTTTCTGGTGCTCACCGAGTACATCGCCCGCGGCGCCCTGAGCGGAGATACCTTTGTACAGTACATCTTTCCTCACGCAGAAGCCTACCTGCTGGCGTGGGGGCTGCTCTTCCTCGTCTGGATGGCGGTGGACTGGCTCACCCGCTTCGCCCCGCTGGCCACCCTCCTGTCGGCCCTGCTGGGCTGTCTGCCCGCCACGGTGGACTTTTACATCCTGCAGCTCCGGGGCGAGCCCTTCCTCCCGTGGGACCTGATGCAGGTGTCCGAGGCAGCCGGCGTGGCCTCCGCGGCGGGCATCCACGTCCAGAAGAGCATGGTCGTCTCCGGCGTCGTGGTGCTGGCTCTGACCGTCGGCTCCTTCTTCCTCTACCGGGGGCGTCAGAAGCTGCCGTGGGTGCAGCGTCTGGCGGGCTTCGCGGCCAGCACAGCGGCCACCTGCGCCCTCATCTTCGGCGTGTTTTTGCAGCCTGCCGTCACCCAGTCGCTGGGCATCCTGCCCGACGCATGGATGCAGGACCGCTACTACCGCTATTACGGCGTCATCACCAGCTTCCTCACCAACCTGACGAATCTGGAGATCGATAAGCCCGAGGAGTACTCGGAGGAGGCCATCAACGCCATCCTCGATGACGTGGAGGCAGGGGAAAAGTACACCACCAGCCCGGCCTGGCCCGGCTCCTACGCCGCCCAGACCCCGGCGGACGAACAGGTGAAGCAGCCCACCATCCTCTACGTGATGGACGAGTCCTACTGGGACGTCTCGGAGCTGGAACAGTACGGCTTCCAGTTCGACACCGACGTCTCGGCCAACCTCCACGCTCTGCAGCAGACCAGCGCCTATGGCCGGGTCTACAGCCCCAGCTTCGGCGGCGGCACCTGTGACGTGGAGTTCGAGGCCCTGACGGGCTACTCGGTGTCCTATCTGCCCAGCGGCAGCAAGCCCTACCAGCAGCATGTGACCAAGCCCATGTTCGCCCTGCCCAGCTACCTCAAGACCGAAGGGTATCAGACGGCGGCGGTCCACTGCTTCTGGGCCAGATACTGGAGCCGCGACACGGCCTACCCCAACCTCGGCCTCGACGACTTCATCAGCCTCGAGAAGATGCACGGCGTCCAGAAGGTGCGCCGCCACTACTGGACCACCGGCCTCGTCACCGACGACTCCATGGCAGACCAGATCATCAGCCAGTACGAGACCATGAAGGCCCAGTCCGACGCCCCCGTCTTCCTCCACGCTGTCACCATGCAGAACCACACCAATTATAATAAGGATAACTACCCCGACGACCAGCGGGTGAAAGTCACCGAAGCCCCGGCGGGCCTCAAGGCCAGCACCGTGGGTGCGCTGGAAGACTTTGCCACCGGCATCCGGGACGCCGACGCCATGCTGGGCAGGCTGACGGACTACTTCTCGCAGGTGGACGAGCCGGTCATCCTCGTGTTCTGGGGCGACCACTACAACCCCATCGACTCGAACTACGACATCTACACCCGCAGCGGCTATGCCAGCGGTTCCAGCGCCGACCCCCGCCTCCATCAGACCACCCTGCTCATGTGGTCGAACTACTCCGACCGCGCGGTCGACCTCGGCACCATCGCCGCCTACGACATCTCGCCGGTGATGATGGAGCTGTTCGGCCTGCGTCAGCCCGCCTACTTCCAGTTCCTTGGCCGTCAGCTCCGGGCCGCCTACCGGGCCAACACCCGCGGCACCATCCTGGAGAAGGACGGCACCGCCTCGGACGAGCTGACCCCCTTGCAGCAGAAGTGGAGCGATGAGCACTGGCTGCTCCAGTACGACCTCATGTTCGGCAAAGGCTATGCCCTGAGCCGGATGGGCCTCGAGAGCATCGCCGAGGGCGCAGATTGACGAAAAACTACGATTCTTTTTAGAAAAAAGCACGAAAACCCCTTGCAACGGCCAGAGGTTTGTGCTATTATTACTTAGCATTACACACGCATCACTATGCCCTTTTGTGCTCTGACGAGTTGAGGGCAGTTCACAGACATCCGATATGTCAGTGGATCACGGTGTGCGGAGGCAAAACAAATTTTGGAGGTAATTTTACTATGGCAGTCGTTTCTATGAAGCAGCTTCTCGAGGCAGGCGTTCACTTTGGTCACCAGACCCGCCGCTGGAACCCCAAGATGGCGAAGTATATCTTCACCGAGCGCAACGGCATCTATATCATCGACCTGCAGAAGACCGTCAAGAAGCTGGACGAGGCTTACAACTACGTGAAGGAAGTTGCAGCTGAGGGCGGCGACATCCTGTTCGTCGGCACCAAGAAGCAGGCTCAGGAGTCCATCCGTGACGAGGCTCTGCGCTGCGGTATGCACTACGTCAACGCTCGCTGGCTGGGCGGTATGCTGACCAACTTCCGCACCATCCGCAAGCGCATCGACCGTATGGCTCAGCTGCAGAACATGAAGGACAACGGCACCTTCGAGCTGCTGCCCAAGAAGGAAGTGGCCAAGCTCGAGCTGGAGATGGAGAAGCTGGACAAGTACCTCGGCGGCGTCAAGAACATGAAGACCCTGCCCAAGGCCATGTTCATCGTTGACCCCCACAAGGAGCGCATCGCTGTTGCTGAGGCCCGCAAGCTGAACATCCCCATCGTTGCTATCGTTGATACCAACTGCAACCCCGACGAGATCGACTACGTCATCCCCGGCAACGACGACGCTATCCGCGCTGTCAAGCTGATCGCTGGCGCTATGGCTGACGCTGTGCTGGAAGGCAAGCAGGGCAACCAGGAGGCCGCTCCCGCTGAGGACGCAGCAAACGCCTGATTTCCCGAAATTCTCACAAACCAACAAATACTGTGTAAGGGAGAATACCAAAATGGCTATTTCTGCAAAGGACGTTATGGAACTGCGCAAGCAGACCGACTGCGGCATGATGGAGTGCAAGAAGGCTCTGACCGAGGCTGACGGTAACTTCGAGAAGGCAATCGAGATCCTGCGTGAGCGTGGTCTGGCTACCGCCGCCAAGAAGGCAAGCCGCGTGGCTGCCGAGGGCATGGTCTACGCTGATTACTGCCCCGAGTGCAAGGTGGGCGTCGTCATCGAGGTCAACGCCGAGACCGACTTCGTCGCCAAGAACGACAAGTTCGTCGCCTTCGTCAAGGAGGCCACCAAGGTCATCATGAAGCAGAACCCCGCTGATGTCGAGGCTCTGATGGCATGCAAGACCGAGAGCGGCGAGACCGTCGATGAGGCTCTGAAGAACCTCATCCTGGTCATCAAGGAGAACATCAAGGTTCGCCGTTTCGTCCGTTACGAGGGCGTCTGCTCTGCATACGTCCACGGCGGCGGCACCCACGGCATCCTGGTCAACTTCGAGACCACCAACGGCATCGAGGCTAAGGACGAGTTCGCTGCATACGGCAAGGATGTTGCCATGCAGGTCGCAGCTGCCAACCCCAGCTACGTCGATGAGGCTGCTGTCCCCGCTGAGGTCGTCGCCAAGGAGAAGGAGATCCTCCTCGCTCAGATGGCTAACGACCCGAAGAGCGCCAACAAGCCCGACGCTGTCAAGCAGAAGATGATCGAGGGCAAGATCAAGAAGTACTTCAAGGAGAACTGCCTGGTCGATCAGGAGTTCGTCAAGGACGGCGACATGACCGTTGGTCAGTACACTGCCAAGGTCGCAAAGGATCTGGGCGGCGACATCAAGGTCATCAAGTTCACCCACTTCGTCAAGGGCGAGGGCCTGGAGAAGCGTTCTGACGACTTCGCTGCTGAAGTCGCAAGCATGGTGAAGTAAGCCAGCTTCTACTGCTGAAGTAAACGAGAGCCGCAGTGCCTGTAACAGGGTGCTGCGGCTCTTTTTGTTGTGCTTGTAAGGGAAACTGAGGATGGATGTATTGCTCCACGACAGCTATACAGGAGTCGGTAGCTTTCTCTTCGGACACGGTGACCGGGTTGCGGCTCCCAGCATCCGCAGCTGGCAGCGGTCGGCTCCGCTACAGTCGTCGCTGTTGCTCCTACCGAGGGGAGGCCTTGGCATTTCGTAAAGCTTGGCCTCTTCGCCAGAGGCTCCCCTACTAGGGGAGCTGTCGAACGAAGTGAGACTGAGAGGTTGTATGAAGGGAAGCCTGACCGTGAGCCGCTGCTGGACTCAACCTCTCCGTCAGCGCTGACGCGCTGCCACCTCCCCTACCGAGGGGAGGCCTTGGCAGTCCCCGCAAAGTGAACGGTTTCGCCAGAGGCTCCCCTACTAGGGGCAACGGCGATGACCGCCGCCAGCGGCGGAAACAGGGAGTCGCTGTTGGAGCCGCGGCCAGCAGGATGCAAGCGACAGCGCACAGCACAATAAACAAACAAAAACGCCGCCGACGGTTCGGAAGCCGTCAGCGGCGTTTTGCTTATTCAGTCAACAGCGGTCAACAGATCAGGCCTTGGCCTCGCTGTTGTGCTCGGCCTTCTTGTAGGCGGAGAAGGAGTGGAACACGATGTTCAGACCCAGAACGATCAGCAGCACAGCCAGGATGAGCTGCAGGCCGTTGGCGATGAACACAGCGCCCCAGGTGGTCTCACCGGCAGGGATGGTGACAGCAGCGGCATTGCTGATGGCCTTGACCATAGCGATAAGGCGCTGCACCAGAGCAGTGAAGGTGACGCAGAGCATAATGACCAGCGGGGGGAAGAGCATCTTGTTGCTGCGGCCGGTGACCTTCAGGAAGACGCACAGGGTAGACAGGACCAGAGCGCTCAGCAGCTGGTTTGCAGAACCGAACAGGGGCCAGATGTTGGCGTAGCCGATCTTGGTCAGGATGAAGCCGAACACCAGAGTGATGAAGGTAGAGAAGTAGACGTTGCAGAGCAGCTTGCGCCAGCCCTCAGCGTGCTCCATGTCGTCCACGCTGAACAGCTCCTGGAAGCTCATGCGGCCGATACGGGCCACGGCATCAAGGCTGGTCAGAGCCAGTGCGGAAACGCACATGGTCATAAAGACGGTAGCGGCATAAGCGGGGACACCGAACATCTCAAAGAAGCCGGCGACGCCGCGGCTGAAGATCTGGAAGGGAGTGCCGGCGGCGGGGGTGCCGTCAGCAGCGGCAGCAGCACCGGCGACGCAGAGGGCCAGAACAGCCAGCAGGCTCTCGAGGATCATGGCGCCATAGCCAACCTTCAGCATATCCTTCTCGTTCTCGACGGTCTTGGAGGAAGTGCCGGAAGAGACGAGGCTGTGGAAGCCGGAGACAGCACCGCAGGCCACGGTGACGAACAGGATGGGGAACATGGTACCCAGCTTCTCGTTGGTGAAACCGGTGAAGACGGGCAGGTTCATGGTGGGGTGAGCGACCAGCAGGCCCACAACGGCACCGGCGATCATGGCCACGAACATGAAGGTGGTCATGTGGTCACGGGGCTGCTTCAGCAGCCACATGGGCAGAACTGCGGCAAAGAAGATGTAGACGAAGGTGATGTAGCTCCATGCAGCCTTGCCCAGAATGATGGGCAGGTTCGCACCGATGACGAAGGACAGCACGATGAAAACGATGCTGATGACGCTCTCTTTCCAGCCGGAGAAGTTGAACTTCTTCTGGATGAGGCCGAAGACGACAGCAAAGACCATGAACATGATGGAGACCATACCGGCAGCGCCGTTGGTCTGCGCAGCCTCCACCAGAGCACCGTCGGCGCCGAAGGCGTTGAAGGTTCCGGCGACCATGTCAGCAAACGCTGCAATGACGATGCCGCAGAACAGCCAGCAGAACAGCAGGAACAGCTTGCGGCCGGTCTTGCCGATGTACTTCTCGATCAGCATGCCCATGCTCTTGCCGTCGTTCTTGACGGAAGCGTACAGAGCGCCGAAGTCGGTGACAGCGCCGAAGAAGATGCCGCCCAGCAGCACCCACAGCAGGACAGGCAGCCAGCCGAAAGCAGCAGCCTGGATGGCACCGGTGACAGGGCCTGCACCGGCGATGGAGCTGAACTGGTGTGCAAACACGGTCCAGCCGTTGGTGGGGACATAGTCACGGCCATCCTCGTGGACGACTGCGGGGGTCTTGGCGGTGGGGTCGATGCCCCACTTGTTGGCCAGCCAGCGGCCATACAGCGTATAAGCGCCGAACAGACACACGGCTGCGATCAAAACGATGACCAGCGTATTCATTTCTTTATACCTCTTTCCTTTCTTTCACACCGGCAATGGCCGAAGCAGGACGGCTGTGCCCAAAAGCAGGGCAGGCGAAACGGCCCGGAGGGGTGAAAAAAGCCTCCGTCCTCATGAAAGACAGAGACACAAAGATGTATCTCATCTTCCTCGAAGACGAAGGCCAAACGGTGCATCTGCACCGGTCGTTCTCCGCGGTACCACTTCGTTTGCTGCTTTCGGGAGCAGCCGCTTGCGCGTACAGGCGTTTGGCCGCCGATACGCCGCCCTGTAACGTGGGCTGAACGGCCATGCACTACTGCCGCAAACGGGTTCGCACAGGCTGCTCGCAGGTGAGGGCCTATCGCACTGTGCTGCCGTCTTGCACCGGAATGGCGGCTCTCTGAGCGCAGGGAATGCGAAAAGTCATGTCCTGTTCATTGCATTTGCCGAATGATTGTGTATACTTTAGTCCTGATTTCATAACTTGTCAATATATTTTGGGCAAGTTAGGAGACTGTGCCATTTTTGCGGGGGAGAAACTAAGAAAATTTAGGCGATTTTTGTTCAGATGTGAGATGAATAAAACTTAATGCCTCCACAGGTGAAATCTGCTAAACCCCCGGAAAGAAAGACCGAACACTTGACTTTTACACTTTCAAGTGCTAAAGTAACAGAGTAATAGAAAGAACCGTGCCGCACCCTGCGGCACTTTGCCCTAAAGGAGGCAGCTATGGCGGACAAGAACCCCAGAAGAAACCCCACCACCGACGCACTGTTCGACGCGATCCTGAGTCTTGAGACGAGGGAGGAGTGCTACAACTTCTTCGAAGACCTCTGCACGGTCAAGGAGATCTCCGATATGGCCCAGCGTCTGGAAGCGGCCAAGCTCCTGCTCGGCGGCAGCACCTACGACCAGATCGTAAAGGCGGTGGAGATCAGCACCGCCACCATCAGCCGCATCAACCGCTGCATCCAGTACGGCTCCGGCGGCTACCGCGACACCATCGAGAAGGTACAGAAGAGCGCAAAGCCGGAGTGACATCCGGGCGGCGAGGCACATAGGATGGACTGCGCCCTATTCCTATTATAGAAAGGAAGGTCCTTCTTATGGCTGATACCACCAACTGCACCCCCTGCGTTTCCTGCGACTGCCCCGCGCTGCCGAGAGTTTCCCTCGACCAGGCCGTCGTCGACCTGATGGAGAGCATCGCTTTGCAGGAGTCGGCCCTGAGCCACATCCTCTGCGCCGAGACCCAGAAGATGAAAGCCGCCCTCAGCATGGAGGAGCTGGACCTGTGCAAGCTGCTGGAAGTCAACGACTCCGCCACCAACATGGTCCACGCCGTGGCGAACCTTGAGCTGATTCTGAAAGAGAAGCTGGAATTCATCGCCAACAACCTCTACTACCCCTCGACGGGGAACTGCACCACCACCGAGAACTGATGTCAAAATGCGACTGCCCGCCCGCAATGGGTGGGCGGTTTTTGCTTTCCGGGGCGGGGCTGCCTAAAAATATGTATAAAAGTCGGAAAAGTGTTTTGTTGGAATTGCTGAATATCGAAATCTGTGCTATACTATATAATGTTTATCCAAAGAGAAAGGGGAACCTGACCTTGCTGCACTACGATGCGATCCTGTTTGACGTGGACGGTACGCTCATCGATTCCGCCCCCGGCATTCTCAATACACTGGAAGAAGTTTTCAGCTCCATGGGCGTTGACGTCGCCCGGAGCGACCTTGGCCGCTACATCGGCCCGCCCCTCCGCAAGAGCTTCGGCGAGCATTTCTCCGACCCTGCAAAAATCGAGGAGGCCACGAAGCGCTACCGCGTGAGCTACGCCGCCAAGGGCTGCCACGAGGGCGATGTCTACCCCGGCGTGGTGGAGATGCTGGGCCGTCTCAAGGCTGCGGGCCTGACCCTCTGCACGGCCACCTGCAAGCCCACCGACGTTGTGAGGCCCATCCTCGAAGAGCAGGGCCTTGCGCCTTACTTCTCCTTCGTGGGCGGTGCGTCCATGGATGAGAGCCGCGACAACAAGACCGACGTCATCTGCCACGTCCTCGCCCAGCCCGTCATGCAGGGCAAGCGGGTGCTGATGGTGGGCGACCGCCGGGACGATATGCAGGGCGCTGTGAACTGCGGCCTGGACGCCGCCGCTGTGCTCTACGGCTACGGCGGCAGGGAAGAGGTCGCCCCCTTTGCGCCGGTCTTCATGGCCGCTGACTGCAAAGAGCTGACGGACTGGGCTCTCCGCCCGGTGGACGAGCCTTCCCATTCCTGAAACGAGAGGGACTGAATCTATGAGTCAAAAAAGACAACAACAAAACGAAACCATGACTCCCATGCAGCATCGGGCCGTTCTGGTCTGCATCCTCTGCGTGCTGGCGGTGCTGCTGACCTTCGGCATCACCACCACCCTCCTCAAAAAGGAGGAGCCTGCCCCCTCCGTCTCGGAGTCTGTGGCAGACCCCACCTCCGGCGAAGACCTGTCGGGCCACTACCAGATCGACAACGCCTCCACTGCTCTGCTGACGGAGACCGCCGACGCCGGCACGGACTATCTGAACGACACCCTCTTTCTGGGCGACTCCAACACCGTCCGCCTCTATAACAACGGCCTCATCTCCCTGCAGCAGTTCTGCGCCAAAGAGGGCATCGGCACCCAGGTAGCGCTCAACGAGGGCATCGTTACCTTTAAGAAGGACTCCAACCATTATACCATCCCTCAGGCGGTGGCCATGATGAAGCCTCGCCGTGTGGTCATGTCCTTCGGCACCAACGACACCGGGATGGAAGTCTCGGACTTCATCGCCCACTACACGGCCCTCATTCAGGCCATCCAGCAGAGCTACCCCTACACCGACATCATCGTCAACACGGTGCCGCCGGTGCCGGCTGACCACTCCAACTACCCCCACATGGATCAGGCCAAGATCGACGACTTCAACATGGCCCTTCTGGATCTGTGCGAGCAGCTGGGCGTCCGCTTCCTCAACTCCGCCGAGGCCCTCAAGGGCAGCGACGGCTACGGCATCGCGGACTACTACACCAGCGGCGACATCCACCTCAAGAGCGCCGGCCTCAAGGCAGTGCTGAGCTATCTCCGCACCCACGCCCTGCAGACCGAGGACCGCCGCCCCGACACCAACAACATCCCCACCCGCACCATGGAGTATGTCTCCAACCCCAGCTCCGCCGTGGCCGCTCCCAGCTCGGAGGCTGTCAGCTCCAGCGAGAGTCAGGCCGAGAGCGCCAGCAGCTCGGAGAGTTCTTCGAGCGAGAGCACCAGCGAGGAGAAAAAGTTCGAGGCCCGCTACCGTGTGGACAAGAACGGCGGCGGCACTCTGAGCGTCGGCAATGACACCGGCAACAGCTCTGTGACCTACACCGTCACCGACCCCGACAAATCCATCACCGTGACCGCTGTCCCGGCGGAGGGCCACGTCTTCGTCAAGTGGAGCGACGGCCTCACCAGCAAGACCCGCACCGACACCGACTTCAAGCAGAATCTGGACGTCACGGCAGTCTTCGGCACGGCCTCCGTCCACATCACCAGTGAGGGCAAGGGCGCTGTGGGCAGCTCCTACACCTTCAAGGCTGCCTTGAGCGGCAAGTACGCCAAGACCGAGAACCTGCGCTGGTACGCCAACGGTCAGGAGGTCACGCAGGCCGCCGGCAAGTCCAGCATCACTGTGGTGGTGGACAGCTCCATGGTCAACGCTTCTTATAAGATCCACGCCGTCGTCACCTACAACGACTGCAAGGTGAGCAGCAACACCCTGACCATCACCATCGGCAGCGGTGTGACCAGCGAGTCCGGCTCCACCAGCAGTTCGTCCTCGTCCCATGCCGGTTCTTCCGGCAGTACATCCTCTTCGTCTTCCTCTGCAAGCTCGGGCAGCTCTTCCCACAGCACCAGCAGTTCGTCGTCGGCATCGTCCAGCACGTCGTCTGGCAGCTCCAAGGCAGAGTCGGAGTCCGAAAGCAAGGCCGAGTCCAAGTCGGAAGCTGCTTCGGAGCCCAAAGCCGAGCCCAAGGCCGAAAGCAAGTCGGAAGCCTCCGCCAGCAAGGAAGCCGAAAGCAAGGCAGAATGACGCCCCGCACCTTCCTCTGCAAAGCCGCATAGGCTGAGCCGAGAGGAGGCGAGCGGATGTTCCGTGAAGAAATGCAAGTCCTCGGCCTGCCCGGCGCAGAAGATGTGACCGACGGCAGCGTGGACTACTACGACATGGATTGGGAAAACGTCGAGAACGGCGTGACGGAGGAGCAGATGGCAAAGTGCATCGCAAAAGAGTGCGCCTGTACGCCACACTGCAAGTGCAGCGGGAACCTGCCGGACCAGTCCGACGACGAAGCCTATGAAATGACGTTGGAATGATAAAAAATACGAGAAGCCAGCTCTGCCGGGCGGGGCTGGCTTCTCGCTGTTCTTAAACCGCAGACCGCAGCCGCGCCCGCTCAAAGCGGCAGGCGGCTCGAAAAATGATAGAGAAGGGAAAGAAACATGGCAAAATATTATTGCATCCTCTTCGATGCAGACAATACGCTGCTGAATTTTGACGCAGCAGAAAGCAAGGCACTGGCCGAAACGCTGGTGAACTACGGCATTGAGCCGGACGCTGAGACCGTGCAGACCTACCGCACCATCAACGAGGAGCTGTGGCGTCAGCTGGAAAAGGGGCAGATCAAGCGGGAAAAGCTCATGGCAGAGCGGTTCACCCGCTTCCTCAAGGCCATTGATGCCGCCGGTGACGGAGCCGAGATGAACCGCTTCTATCTGGAGCAGCTCTCCACCCACCCGGATCTGGTGGGGCCGGAAGTGCTGGACGTGCTGCGGGAGCTGTCCGAGGTGGCGACGCTGGCCGTTGTGACCAACGGCTTCCAGAAGGTGCAGACCCGCCGTCTGGCAGAAAGCGGCATCCTGAACTTTATGGAGGATGTATTCGTTTCCGAAAAGATGGACGCCGAAAAGCCCAACCGGAAGATCTTTGACGCAGCCCTGCGCGCCCTTGGCGTGGAGAACCGGGAGCATGTGCTGATGGTGGGCGACGGCCTCACCAGCGACATTCAGGGCGGCGTGAACGCGGGCCTCGACACCTGCTGGTTCAACCCCGGCCACGCCGAGAACCCGGGCAAGGTGAGCCCCACCTACGAGATCGCCTCGCTGGAAGAGCTCTACCCGCTGGTGATGGAGCCGGAAGAGCTGGCGAACCTCGGCCTCAAGCACCGCCGTCATCAGCTGTAACGGCGGGAATGTCCCTATCCACCCTACTGGAAAAGAACACGGAAGAACGATATGCTGATTCATTTGGAAAAACTCGGAAAGAGCTTTGGCGAGAAAGTCGTCCTGCACGACGTGAGCGCCAGCGTGGAAAAAGAAGACCGCATCGGCATCGTGGGCCAGAACGGCGCAGGCAAGACGACCCTGCTCAAAATTCTGACCGGCGTCTACACCGACTATGACGGCGAGTTCAGCGTGACCCACGGCGTGACGCTGGGCTATCTGGAGCAGAACGCAAAGCTCGATGTCACGCTGGATATTTACGGGGAGATGCGCTCTTCCTTCGCCCCTGTGCTGGACGCCATGGCCCAGATGCAGATCTTGGAAAAGAAGATGGCGGCCTCTCCCGACGACGCCGCCCTTCTCGAAAAGCACGACGAATTGCAGAACATCATCGACGCCGCCGACGGCTACAACATGGACGTCAACATCAAGAAGGTGCTGTCCGGCATGGGCTTTGCACAGGATACCTGGAGCAAGAACGTGGGCGTCCTCTCCGGCGGTGAGCTGACCCGTCTCCGTCTGGCCAAGCTCCTCCTCGAGAAGCCGGACGTCCTCATTCTGGACGAGCCCACGAACCATCTGGACTTCGCCACCATGGAGTGGCTGGAAAACTACCTCAAGGGCTACTCCGGTGCCGTTCTGGTGGTCAGCCACGACCGCTATTTCCTCGACAACGTCTGTACCAGGATCTGGGAAGTCTCGTTCCAGACCATGACCACCTATAAGGGCAACTTCTCGGCCTATCTGCCCCAGAAGGAAGCCGCCGACGCCCTGCGCCAGAAGCAGCACGACGCCGACGTGGCGCTGGCCGAAAAATTACAGGACTACATCGACCGCAACCTCGTCCGCGCCTCCACCACCAAGATGGCCCAGAGCCGCCGCAGGCAGCTGGAAAAGCTGGAGATCACCGAGGCCCCTCAGGACGAGACCAACCAGCTCAAGTTCCGCTTCGAATACGACGTGGAGCCGTGGAATGAGCTGGTGCTGCTCAAGAACCTGACCATTCAGATCGGCGGCCGCACCCTGCTGGAGCCCTTCACCTATACGGTCTGCCGCGGCCAGCGGCTCATCATCGCCGGCCCCAACGGCGCAGGCAAATCCACCCTGATGCAGGTGCTGGACGGCAAGCGCCGCCCCTCCGGCGGCATGGTGCGCCTTGGCACCGGCGCACGGCCCAGCATCTTCGCCCAGCAGCAGGACCGCATCGGCGCGGGCCGCGTCATCGACGTCATCTGGAACAAGTACCCCCGGATGACCGAGCTGGAAGTCCGCAGCCATCTGGCAAAGCTGGGCTTCCGGGGCGAGACGGTCTTCAAGCCCTGCGAGGCCCTGTCCGGCGGCGAGCTGGCCCGACTGCGCTTTGCAGAGATCGTGCTGGAACGCCCGAACCTGCTGTTCCTGGACGAGCCTACCAACCATCTGGACATCTACACCCGCGAGAATCTGACCGAGGCGCTGATGGCCTACACTGGCACGCTGCTCCTCGTCACCCATGACCGCCACCTGATGAACAGTCTGGCCTGCCCCATCCTCTACCTCGAGGACGGCAAGGCGGTCATCTACCCCAGCTATGACGCCCTGATGGGCCGCGCCGCTCCCGCCCCCGTGGCCGAGAAAAGCAGCGAACCCGCCAAGGCAGGCTACGGCAAAGAGCAGCGCCGCCGCCGGGCCGAGCTGCGCGCTAAGATCAAAGCCTGCGAGGACGAGATGGAAGCCTGCGGCGCCCGCGAAGTGGAGCTGGAAAACGAGATAAACTCGCCGGAAGTCTACAACGACCCCCAGCTTTTGCGGGAAAAGAGCGACGAGCTCAGCGACCTGCGCTTCCATCAGGACGAGCTTTTCGCCGCATGGGAAGCCGCTGTCGAAGAGCAGGAGCAGTACGAGCAGACCGCCGGCGGCGAAGAATGACCGATGCAGCAAAGGGGGAGAGCCGATGGCAAACCGAAACCATGACCCAAAGAAAACACACGAGATCGCACTTTCCGGCCTGCTGTTCGCGCTGGCGATGGCTCTTTCCTTCATCGAAGGCACACTGGTCATCCCGGGCCTTGCGCCGGGCATGAAGCTGGGCCTTGCGAACATCGTGGTGATGTATGCACTGTTCTTCATGGGGGCGCGGCAGGCGCTCTATCTTGACCTGCTCAAGGCGCTGTTCGTCTTTCTCGTCTCCGGCTGGACGGCAGGCTTCCTCTCGCTCTGCGGCGGACTGCTGTCCCTGCTGGTGATGTGGGTGCTCTACTATAAGCTCCCGTTCCGGCCCACATGGTTCATCCTGTCGGTCTGCGGCGCACTGTCCCACAACATCGGCCAGCTGCTTGGCGCGGGGCTCATCCTGTCCTCGGCCATGTCGCTGTACTATGCGCCGGTGATGCTGGTGCTGGGCCTTGTCATGGGCGCCCTCACGTCGCTGACCCTTCGGGCCATCCTGCCCGCACTGGGCAGACTGGGCTACAACACCCGAGAAAAGCGCTGAACAGTTGCATCTGCAAACATTTTTCGCTATAATAAAATGATAGATTTGATATGACCCTACAAAAAAGCCGCCCTTATGGATGACTCGCATCCGAGGGACGGCTGGGAGGTTTTGTACTATGTCTGAAAAAGTTACGGTCAAGGTGGAGCGGAGCGTCCTCCACCTTCCGGCCATCGCCCTGCGCGGGCTGGTGGTCTTCCCCAACAATCTGCTCCACTTCGAGGTGGGCCGCGAGAAGAGCATCGCCGCCGTGGAGTGGGCCGTCAGCAACAACTCTGACGTCTTCCTCGTGGCACAGAAAGAGATGAAGGTCGAAGACCCCAAGGCCGCCGACCTCTATACTTACGGCGTCGTGGCCGAGGTCAAGCAGGTGATGCGGGTGTCGGACGACCTCGTCCGCATCCTGGTCGAAGGCAAATACCGCGCCAAACTCTCCGAGATGGAGGACGACGGCAGCTTCCTGCTGGCCACCGTCCGCCCGGCCCCGGTCAAGATGGCGAAGCCCGAGGAGCTGCCGGAGGCGGACGTCCTCGTCCGCAACGTCAAAAAGAGCTTTGACGATCTGCTGGCTCTGAACCCCCACATCGGCAAGGACGTGGTGTTTGCCATCACCACCAGCACCGACGCCGCTTTCCTGTCCGAGTACATCCCGGCCAACCTCCTGTTCCGCTTCGAGGATAAGCAGGCCATTCTGGACGAAGGCATCCTGATGGGCCGCCTGCGTCTGCTCATCGAGAAGATGCACCGGGAGCGCCGGATGCTCGAGATCGATAAGGAGATCGCCCAGAAGGTAGACGAGGCGATGGATAAGAACCAGCGCGACTACTACCTCCACGAGCAGCTCCACATGATCAGCGAGGAGCTGGGCGAGGACGACGATACCACCGCCGAGGCCGAGGAGTACCGCCGGAAGATCACGGCCCTCCATCTGGACGAGGACCGGGAAAAGAAGCTTCTCAAAGAGGTGGACCGCCTCTCCAAAATGCAGAGCAGCAATCAGGAAGGCACGGTCATCCGCACCTATCTGGACACCTGCCTCGACCTGCCCTGGAATACCTTCACCGAGGACGATCTGGACATCGCCAAGGCCCAGCGCGTGCTGGACCGAGACCATTACGGCCTGAAGAAGGTCAAGGACCGCATCCTCGAGGTGCTGGCCGTCCGCAAACTGGCCCCCGATGTGAAGGGCCAGATCATCTGCCTCGTCGGCCCTCCGGGTGTCGGCAAGACCAGCATCGCCCGCTCCATCGCCGAGAGCCTGAACCGCAAGTATGTCCGCATCAGCCTCGGCGGCGTGCGGGATGAGGCCGAGATCCGCGGCCACCGCCGCACCTACATCGGCGCGATGCCCGGCAAGATCATCAACGCCATGATCTCTGCCAAGAGCTCGAACCCCCTGATGCTTCTGGACGAGATCGACAAGCTGGCAGGCGATTTCCGGGGCGACCCGGCGGCCGCTCTGCTGGAAGCCCTCGACCCCGAGCAGAACAGCACCTTCAATGACCATTTCATCGATATGCCGTTTGATTTGAGCCATGTGCTCTTCATCACCACGGCCAACGACCTCGGCGCCATCCCCGGCCCGCTGCGCGACCGCATGGACGTCATCGAGCTGCCCAGCTACACCCGGGTGGAAAAGTACAACATCGCCCGGAAGCATCTGGTTCCCAAGCAGCTGGACGCCTGCGGCCTGACCGGCAAGGTCACCTTCTCCCAGAGCGCCCTCTACGGCATCATCGACGGCTACACCCGCGAGGCCGGCGTCCGCAATCTGGAGCGCACCATCACCAGCGTCCTGCGCAAGTGCGCCCGGAAAATTGCTTCCGGCGAGGCGGAGAATGTCTCCGTCACCGGCACCGGCCTCGAAAAGCTGCTGGGACCCCGCATGGTCAAGCCCGAGTTCCTCAACCGCACCAACGCCATCGGCATCGCCAACGGTCTGGCATGGACCAGCATCGGCGGCGAGACCCTGCCCATCGAAGTGCAGGTCATCGACAACGGCAGCGGCAAGATCACCGTCACCGGTTCTCTGGGCGACGTGATGAAGGAGAGCGCCCAGCTGGCCATCACCTATGCCCGCGTCCATGCCGCCGAGTACGGCATCGACTCCGAGCGCCTCAAGAAGTGCGACCTGCACATCCACGCCCCGGAGGGCGCAGTCCCCAAAGACGGCCCCTCTGCCGGCGTCACCCTGACCACGGCCCTCATCTCCTGCCTGTCCGGCATCCCGGTGCGGGGCGATGTGGCCATGACCGGCGAGATCACCCTCCACGGCAATGTGCTGCCCATCGGCGGCCTCCGCGAGAAGAGCATGGCCGCTTACCGCGAGGGGATGAAGACGGTCCTCATCCCGAAGGACAACGTGTCCGATCTGTACGAGGTGGACGACGAGGTCAAGAAGAACATCGAGTTCCTGCCCATGTCCAACCTGTCGCAGGTCCTCGCCGCAGCCCTCCTCAAGCCCAAGACGGTGTCTGCGGGCCACCCTCGCACCAGGAAGGTAAAGCCCGCTGAGGCTGCGGCCCTGCCGCAGACGACTGAAAAGCCGCAGCCGGGCGCGGTCTGCTGAGACGAAAGGAGCGAAGCTATGAACTATAACAAAGCGGATTTCATTGCAAGCTACGGCATTTCCAGCCAGCTGCCCGAGAGCGACCGCCCGGAGCTGAGCTTCTCCGGCCGCTCCAACGTGGGCAAATCCAGCCTCATCAATAAGCTCTGCAACCGCAAGAATCTCGCCCGCGTGTCCAGCACGCCGGGCAAGACGGCTACCATCAACTTCTACGCGGTGGATGACTGCTACTTCGTGGACCTGCCCGGCTACGGCTATGCCAAGGTGAGCAACGCCGACCGTGAGCGCTGGGACGACCTCATCAACAGCTACTTCGAGGCTCAGCGCCACCACACCCTGCTGGTCCAGCTCATCGACTGCCGTCACGCCCCCAGCGCCGACGACATCCAGATGCTGCAGTATCTCCACTACCACAACATTCCCTTCGTCGTGGCCCTGACCAAGGCCGACAAGCTCAAGAAGAGCCAGCTGGCCCAGACGCAGGAGGAGTTCGAAAAGCTCTGCCTGCCCTACGGCTGCCAGAAGGTGGTGCTGACCAGCGGCGAGAGCGGCTACGGCATCCCGGAGCTGCAGGCTGTGCTGAACGCAGCCGTCGCCGCCGAGTACGAGGCAAACGCAGAGGACGCGGAGTAACGCAATGGCGTACAACGAATTTGCTTATTTTTACGATGAGTTCAACGGCGAGGCCGACTACGAGGCTCTGTATGCCCACATCAAAAAAGAGCTGGAAGCCCACGGTATCCATGACGGCATCCTCGCCGACCTGGGCTGTGGGACAGGAGAGCTGACCCTGATGCTTACGCAGGCGGGCTACGATATGATCGGCATCGACAAGTCGGAGGAGATGCTCTGCGTCGTCCGGGACAAGGCTGAGCAGCTGGGCCTTTCCGGCGGCCTGCTTCTTTTGCGGCAGGACCTGCTCAAGCTCGACCTCTACGGCACCATCCGGGGTGCGGTGTCCACCTTCGACACCTTCAACCACATCCCGGATCTGGACAAAGCCATCGCCAACGCCGGTTTCTTTATGGAAAAAGGCGGTGTGCTCCTGTTCGATATGAACACGCCCTATAAGCACCAGAACGTGCTGGGCGAAAACGTCTTTACGTTTGAAGAAGAGGACGCCTCCTGCGTCTGGCGCAACCATTACAGCGCCGCCGACCGCCGGGTGGAGATCAGCGTGGACATCGACTACCGCGAGACGGGGGAGCACTTCCACGAGCAGTTCTACGAGTACACCTACGACCTCGACACCATCCGCGCCGCTCTGGAAAAGCATGGTTTTGCGCTGGAAAGTGTCTGCGACGGCGAGAGCTTTGGCCCTCTGACCGACGAGAGCGAGCGCTATTTCTTCTGCGCAGTCAAACAGTATACCCAACTGGAGGAACAATAATATGTCGAATCTTATCCGCGGCATTTCTGAAAACGGCGGTGTCGTGTTCTGTGGCGTGGACTCCACTGAGATCGTCCGCACGGCAGAAAAGCTGCATACCACCAGCGCCACTTGCAGCGCAGCCCTTGGCCGTCTGCTCACCGGTGTCTCCCTGATGGGTGCGATGCTCAAGGATGATGGCGATTCCATCACTCTGCGCGTGTCCGGCGGCGGCCCGGCGGGCGTCGTCATCGCCTGCACCGACGCACACGGCAACGTCAAAGGCTGCATCGACCACCCGCTGGTCGAGCTTCCCGCAAAGGAGAATGGACATCTGGACGTGGGCGGCGCAGTCGGCAAAGACGGCGTTCTGACCGTCATCCGGGACAACAAGCTCCAGAAGGAGCCGACGGTGGGTCAGGTGCCGCTGGTGTCCGGTGAGATCGCCGAGGACATCACCAGCTACTATGCCTACAGCGAGCAGATCCCCACCGTGTGTGCGCTGGGCGTTCTGGTGGACAAGGATCTGTCCATCGCCTGCGCCGGCGGCTATCTGCTGCAGCTCCTGCCGGGCGCGACCGATGCCGAGATCACCCGTCTGGAGCAGAACATCGCCGCCATGCCTTCCGTCACCGAGATGCTCCGGGCAGGGAAGACTCCGCAGGATATGATGGAGCTGGCAATGGCGGGCTTCGACCCGCAGGTCCTCGATACCCGTGAGGTGAAGTATCAGTGCGACTGCAGCGAGGAGCGCACGAAGGATATGCTCCTCAGCCTTGGCCGCAAAGAGCTGGTAAAGCTCCGGGACGAAGACCCGAAGTGTGAGGTGGTCTGCCACTTCTGCCACACGAAGTATGAGTTCGACCTGAACGAGCTTCTGGCCGAGACGGCCCCGGAAGAAAAGTAACAAAAATCCATAATCATAAATCGCCGCATGGCCGGAGCAGATGTGCTCGGGGCTGTGCGGCGTTTTCATTTGCAGATGTCGGCGGTGATGGTGTAGACGACCCGGTAGTGGAGGGTGTTTTCTTCGACAGAGACGTCCTCTTTGCGGGCCAGAAGCTCAAAATCAGGCCAATTTTGCTGTAAAGCTTGTTTACTTTGCAGCCTTGCAAGGGCCAGAGCCTGCTCTTCGGTCCGCTCCAAATCGGCGGAAACCTTGTAATAATATGTCGTTTCTTCGATAAAAACAGGAACGGGAAGCCCGAAGACTTCTGGCTGGTAGTGTCGGACGACGGCAGCGGCCTCTGCCGAGTTTGGGACGGGATGCAGGGAGGGCAGAGCGACAGCATGGCTGTCCCAGAACAGTGTCCGATGCACGGCCTGCTGCCCTGTGAGCTGTTCGATGGGCAGCAGGAGGGCAGTATCCTGCTCGTTTTCCCACTCGAACTGCGCCCGGACACTGCCCGCCGCAGGCTGAAAGATGAGCGTTCCGTCCCGTTCGGCGCGGGCTGTCCCGATGAGGCCCTGACCGGCTTCTACGGCCTGGCCGGGGACGACGAGCATCGTCCCGCTGACGAGGTTGGTGCGAACGACCGTGCCGGATACCCTGGCCCGGAGGCCGTGGAGCGTCCCGGCCGCGATGTCCGGCACCGGTTTCGCCGCAGCCGCTTCCGCCACCAGCTTTCCCTTCATAAAGTTGAGGCTGGCCCAGGAAAACTCACCGCTCTGGAGCAGGGCGTATTCTCCGGCGGCGAGCTTTTCCTGTGTAACGGCATTTCCCGGGAAAAGCCCTGCCTCCCACAGGACGACGGCGGCCCGTGCCTGCTGGCCGGGCGTCAGGCCCACCGGTTCGACGAACCAGACAAAGCCCTGCAGCCAGAGCAGCAAAGGGAGAAAGACAAGGCATCCGGTCCAGAGCCCCCGCCGCCGGAGAAGGGGACGGATGCAAAAGAAAAGACCCCGCCGTTTTTGGATGCGCAGCCGCACCCGCCGTCTGCGGGCCAGAGCGGCCAGTTTCCGATAATGCCATGCGGCGCACCGGGCCGAGAATCCGCCGGGCCGGGGAACGATGTCGAAGAGGTGCAGCCCGCCTGCGGCCGCAGCAGTTAGCAGACCTTCGACATCGCCGTTCTGCGCCGCAAAGGTGATGCCCGCCCAGAGCTGAATCCATTCCATGGTAGAAAGCTCCTATTCCTTTGAAAAATCGGTCCGCAGAATCTGCCCCCGCAGGGTGAGCCTCCGGGCGGAGAGTGTCTCTATCTTCAAATCGTCGCCGTAGACCGTCAGAGTGCCGCGTCCCAGCTCGAGGCAGAGCTTGCCTTCTTCGTAGGAGCGGATGCGCCGGAACTGCTCGATCTCCATCCTTCTGCCGCTCAGGTAGACCGAAGCCCGTCCGTAGAAGTCCCCGGGCGGCTGACGGAACATCCGCCGGAACCAGCCGCGCAGGGGATGCGTTTGCTTTCGTTTCCTTCCCACGCTGCTCCCTCCCGCCATGCAAACCGCTGCCAATTACCACATATATATGGAAATGGAGGGTGCGCGTATGATTCAGAAAGAGAAAATCCAGGGCGTGGGGTATTTTTTGATGGCGCTGGCCGCGGGTCTGCTGCCGTTTGCCGCGCCGGATGCCTGCGCACAGGCCCTGCGGGAGGGACTGGCGCTCTGCGGCGGTCCGCTGCTGCTTTCGCTGTTCCCGTTCCTCATCGTGTCCACGCTGCTTATCCAATGCCCGGCGGCGGATGTGCTGGGGCTGCCCTTCTGCCCAGTTGCAAGGCTCATCGGGGTCCGCGCTCCGGCGGCTGGGCGGGTGCTGCTCATCGGCTCTCTGGGCGGCTTTGCCCCCGCAGCAAGTGCTACCGCCGAGGCCGTCCGCTCCGGGCAGCTCACCGCGCGGGAGGCCGATGCGCTCCTTCCGGCCTGTGTCTGTTCCAGCCCGTCCTTTGTGATACTGGCTGTCGGGCAGTCCATGCTGGGCAGTGCAGAGCTGGGCGTCCTGCTGTTCCTTGCACAGGTGGCGGCGGGCTATCTGTCCGCCGCGCTTCTGGCGCGGCTGGGAGGGACGCTTGGATCAATGGCGCACCCCGCTCTCCAGACCGCTTCGCAGCCTCTCCGGCTGGACGGCATCATCGCGCAGGCGTCCCAGACCTACCTCAAGCTCTGCGGTTTCGTCCTGTTTTTCCGGATGCTGGCCGCAGGAGCGGGGGAAGTGCTGCCCTCTGGTGCAGGCGTTTTCTGTGCGATGCTTTTGGAGGTCTGCTCTGGTTGTGACCTGGCTGCGAAAAGCGGCCGGTTCGCCAGTATGCTGTGCTGCGCGGCGCTGAGCGTGCAGGGGCTTTCTGTTCTGATGCAGGTGCGGACCATCTGCCCGCCCGAGATGACCCTCCGCCCGCTCTACCGCGCCCGGCTGCTCCATCTGCCGCTTTCGCTGTTGGTATTTTATCTTCTCCTTCCTCAGCGGGCGCAGGAGACGTTCAGCACCCTGTGCGGCCGCGTGACCATGATGCGCCGCCTCCCGCCCGACTGTGCGCTGATGGTGTTTCTCGGCTGCTGCTTTGTGGTCTGTGAGCTGAGCCGCGTCCTTGCAAAGGAGCCGAATCAAACACAGAGGGACAAAGTTGCGAATCAATCTTGACAGCTCCCGGCTTTTATGGTAAAATATCACACGTTGCAGAGATCGCAATGTGCTACTGTGGCTCAGCCGGTAGAGCAGCTCACTCGTAATGAGCAGGTCGTCCGTTCGAATCGGATCAGTAGCTCCAAAGTAAAATCCCCGAAAAGTGGCTTCGCGCCTGGCTTTTCGGGGATTTTTGTTTGGCTGGGAGATAGCCTTCGGAGGGGAATGTGGGCGCTAATTGCCCTAATTTCCCGGAAAGTTTTTTTGAAATGCAAGTCAAGATGCAAGTCAAAAAGGGCAAGAAACAAGTCAGCCGGACTGTGTACAGGACTTTTTGAGGTAAGTGTCCAGACGGTTTATTTTCTTCTTCTTGAATTTTTTGTCGAGGGCGGTATAGATGCCAAGCGTGACCGAGATGTCTTTGTGGCCCATCTGGTCGCGGGCGGTCATGACGTCCACACCGGCAAAGTACATCAGAGTGCAGAAGGTATGGCGGAGCTGGTGCGGGGTGAAGGCGTCGATGCGCATGGGCAGGCCGCCCGGGCGATTTTTGTTCTGCTGGCCGTCGTAGCCGTACTTGACGTTCAGGTCGCGCATATAGCTTTCCCACAGACGCTTCCAGCCCTGCTCGGTCATCTGCTGGCCTTTGTGGTTGTGGAGCACATAGAAGCAGCCATCCTGCTGGGTGCGAAGATAATCGACAAGAACTTTGGGGATGCTGACGACGCGGACGCCGGCAGGCGTCTTGGTGATCTTGACTTTCTTGGCGCGGAAGTCGTAGCCTTTGTTGACCGTGATGGTGGCGTCGTCAAGGTCGATGTCGGCCCAAGTGAGGGCGGTGGCCTCGCTGCGGCGGAGGCCGGAGTAGAGTAGGAGCATGGCGGCTCGCTGGGCGGCGTGGGGTGTCTCACGGATCCAGCGCTGCTGCTCTTCGGTGAGGGGGTCGCGCGGCTCCGGTGCGGCCCCGGCGGGGGTGATGGTCTTGACCAAAGGGTTGTACATCACAATCTCCGGGATGGCGAGGTCATACGCGGCCTTGGCGCTGCCGCGCAGGTTGGTGAGGGTGAAGTGGGAGAGAGGCGGCTTGCCGTCGTGCCAGTCGGCCAAGTTGTTGAGCACCTTCTGGAAGTCGGCCGCGCGCAGCTCAGACGCCGGGACATCCACCAGTTCGCCCCAGTGGGCCTTATTGGTCGCCAGTCGGTCAATGCTTTTCTGGCCGATGCCCTTTGCCTTTTTGGCGGCAATGAGGTTATCGTACAGGGTGCCTAAGGTGGCTTCGGCCTGCTCCGGGTCCATGCCCTTGCTGACGGCAGAACGGAAATCATCTGCAGCGGCCCTGGCCTCACGGAGAGTCGAGCCATAGAAGGTCTTGTATTTGCGTTTCCCGTCCGGGCCTTTGCCGAGGTAGACCTGACAGGAATACCGTCCATCGGCACGCTTTTTATTTTTGGCCATAAAAACTCCTTTCCGACTTGCTTGCCGATGCACATGAGGTATGGTATACTGGATGTGTCAGCAGGCAGAGAGTCATTGACTACGTTTTTCTCCGACATTGTCCCATGCGCGCCCCGGCAGCTTTTTCGTACAAGGCTGCCGGGATTTTTTTGTACAAACGCCCCCGCTGGTGGAAACACTGGCGGGGGCGTTTGGTTATGTATCGGCGCTCAGGAGGTCGGCGGGTCTGATGTGCAGGATGTTACAGAGTGCAAAGAGATTATCTGTTTTGGGCTGGCCTACGCCTCGCTCATAATAGCCGATCGTGCCGATGGTGACATCAAGCTTCTCCGCCAATTCCTTCTGCGTCAGCCCGGCGGCCTGCCGTGCCTCCCGGATGATGCGGGCAGATTCGGGATGGGGACGGGTGGACATAAATAAGCACCTCGATTTGATATAAAATTAGTTTTGAATCAGGATTTCTTTCCAATGAAGAGGAAAGCCAAGTTCAGACGGTTTTGCCAGCGGGTGAGAATCAAAACACTCCTGAATATTTGTTACAAACTGTGTTCGACTGGACGTGGGCAGAAGATGATAAATCGCATATATAAAGCCAAATGGCTTTGTACCATAGTCATTGATGCTTTTAGGAAGTTTTGCAGGAGGATTGATTCGAGGGCGATGGTAAAAACGTGCTCCATGTGCGGCAATATTACGAGCAACAACTGCGCAGTGCGTCCAGTTTTCGATATATTTTCGAGAAGGAATGCCGTAGAATTCGCGCGCAATCGCAGCACGGTCAGTGGGAAGCAAATTTTTGTACATCATTGAAATTTGGTCAAAAGACAGCACCTCGACGATGACCCAAACAGGATAAATATCGTTCAAATCATTGTGATGATGAAGGACAAACGGCTCATCCTTGCGCAGATGCAGAGATTTTGAAAGCGCATTTAGCAACTTGGCATGATTCCATGGGACCTCAAAGTTTTTGTTGTTTAGGTATCCAGTAGGTCCATATTTTTGAGAATGATAATATGCAACATAGGCCTTCAGGTTGGTTTCAACGATAGTGCAGGCTGAAAGAACGACAGAGCGAAACTGCTCGTCAAAATCGTAAAGCTCTACAATATCATCAAAGGATGCACCTGCATGAAAATGGTCCTCACCAGAACAAGGATTATAAGAACGTAGAGTAAGAGAATATGCACTGAGCCGATAGTAATTTTTCTCGCGAAGGTGTCTCAACGCAATGGCTTCATCGTGAATAATGAGTCCGCGTCTGCGAAGAATATCCAACTGTTGCTCATATGTGCAGAAATCCTTGATTTTTAACGTCATAAAGAACCTCATGGATAAAAAGTATAAAAAAAGACCCGCCATGATACGCTTGAATGCTTTCGCACTCAGAGGCTCGACGGGTTCTGTTATCCATATTATACTCCGCCAAGCCCGAATTGTATATGAAAAAAATATGAACTGTTGCAAATGTCACAAAAAAAGTTGAAAAACTCTATTGACACGCATATAAAATTAAAATTTTGTTCACAGTCCCGACATATTCGTGTCGGGGATTTTTTATTTATGCGTCCTTTGCGCCCCCGCTGGTGGAAACACTGGCGGGGGCGTTTGGTTATGTATCGGCGCTCAGGAGGTCGGCGGGTCTGATGTGCAGGATGTTACAGAGTGCAAAGAGATTATCTGTTTTGGGCTGGCCTACGCCTCGCTCATAATAGCCGATCGTGCCGATGGTGACATCAAGCTTCTCCGCCAATTCCTTCTGCGTCAGCCCGGCGGCCTGCCGTGCCTCCCGGATGATGCGGGCAGATTCGGGATGGGGGTGGGTGGACATAAATAATCACCTCGATTCTAAATTATAATCTGAATTATAAACTAAGGATTGAAGATTACGAACCACTCCACCGCCAAGCGTGGCGGAAGCCTTTGGATTCGGCTTCCGCAATCGTCGAAGCATAAAAATCACCATCGGAAGGGTTGATTATGACTCGGTCATACTGTTGGTCAAACGGTAAGTGATAGATTTGATCTCCATCTTTTGAAACATTGCATTTAATAAGAGGGTATTCTTTCAAGGGAAAATTCTCGACAACAGTGATGTCAAGATAGTCAGCGCAGGACTTTGCTAAATCTGAAAGAGAGGTGGTTGTAATAAACAGGCTTCCAACTGTGCAATCAGGGTGTTCCATTTTTTGAAGAATAGTTGTTCCATAAAGCTGAAAAATATGTTTCTCGTGAATTGTTTTTTCGACAGACCATCTCTTACATTGAATAACGTACATCTTTTTATCTTTAGAAATAATCAAATCACGGCCCATGTCTTCAAGGCCTTCAGTTGCACCATTGTACCTGACTCGATACCCCTTTTTCTCGTAGCAATAACCAACATAGCGTTCATATTCGATGCCGATTTGCCAGTTGGACTTTTGACGTTTAGAATACCTCTCCAAAGCGAGTTGAAGCCTATCGTCTGATGAAAGTGAACGATATTCTTGAGGTGATAACCATTTTTTCAAAGAAGAATATTCACTTTCTGGTGCGATTTCAGATTCAGCAAACTGTTGCAAATCTTCCGAACTAATTTCTTTAAAGTCGGATAGCCAAGGAAAAATGGTTTCGTAGAGGGTTAATTGATACTCCTGAAGCTTACATTGTTGCTGAAGGGTACGTTTTTGAGCTGCTATTTCTCTGACTTTTTCAGCTGCCGTAAATGCTGGGTGTGGCTTTGCTTGAAGATAATTGACGTCTTTCAAATCTTGCAGGTGAAGATAATCTGCGAATTGTTTTGCAAAAAAAGGAGCAGTGGCAGGGTTAGAATTTAAGAGTTTATGAATGAAATCTTCTTGTTCATCTAATTTCTTTTGACGACTGGAAAGATTAGTTTCAAGGAACACACAATTTCGATGACGTTCAGCAAGCTTTTGATCAAGTTCATCTAACTGAAGTTTCCGTTGCTGTTGATATTTCAATTCTTGCTGAGAATCTTTTTTGAGAAGCTCATAATGCGAAACAGCGTCATTCAATTCTTTAAGAGTAGCTTCTCGTTGGGAAATTTCGGATTCCAGTTTTTGAAGCTCATCTGACTTAAGTTGAAGTTCTTGTCTATGCCTAGTTTTGTTACCGCAAATATATCCGACCAGAAGAGCAAATGGAGCAGTTCCAATGGCGATATACATCCAATTCATACAGAATACACCTATTCAGTCTTTATGCGTCCTTTGCGCCCAAACCAGACGCAGGACGTTTTTTATAACGCCCAGTGAGGACGAGATCTTCGACGTACTCCACCGCCTTGGTCTGGCCTTCTTCGTTGAGCTGGTCGAAGGCTGCTAAAAGAGTGGACTGCTGGGGAGTGAGCTGTACATTGGCCTGCTGTGCAGAATCCTCCATGCCCATCAAATAAGTTGGAGTAGTATCAAGAACGATGGCGAGTTTTTCCAAAATAGAGCGTTTAAGATTGACGACAAGGCCGTTTTCATATTTATAAATGGCCGCTTTCTGTACACCAATTCTTGCGCCCAATTCTTCCTGTGTCATCTGGTGCTCGATGCGAAGCTGGCGTATCCGTTCGCCAGTGGTCATGAAGCATCACCTCTTTTGTTTGTTGTGTCTTAATAATACCACATAAAATCTAAAAAGCAAGAAAAAATATCTTGACAGGATTCGAGAAAGATGCTAATATCTAAGTATCCTAAAAAGATACGGAGGTGGTAGAGATGAATAAACGGAAATTGAATGCGGTGATGCAGTTACATGGCGAGTCACAACAGAACTTGGCGGAGTATCTGCAAATGAGTCTTTCCCGTCTGAATGCTAAAATCAATGAGTACCGTGGAGCGCAATTTCGGCAGAATGAAATTGCAGCGATTCAGGAGCACTATGGTTTGTCGGCGGAAGAGGTCAATGAAATATTTTTTGCCTCGCTGGTGTCTTAAAAAGACACCATCTGACCCGCCGAAGCGTGCGGGAGAAAGGAGAAAGACATGGAAGAAATGCTGAAGAATCTGAACGGGCCGTGGAGCAACGCGGCCTGCATGGGCTACTGCCTGATCGCAATGCGGCGGGCGGGGCTGAGGGCCACGGCACAGCGCCGGGTGCTGCGGGTGCTGGAAGGGGTGTTCGACGATGTGAGTGTGGAGAAGGCCGAGAAGGCCGGACGTGCCAATACGGAGGAGTAAGAAATGAACCGTTACATGATCGTGATCCCGGCGAAGAACCGGAGTTTTTTGCTCAAGTGCGACGAGGGGGACGGCATGAAGCTGGAGACCCTGCAGAAGCTGGTGAGCGGATATGTGGAGACCGTGCCGTCGGCGCTGGACGCCACCTGGGCGCGAGAGGAGGCCGACCGGCTGGTACTGCTGGTGGATGAGGAAGGGCGGCTGAAGTGCAAGGCCGCAAACCAGAGGGCCACCAACATTGCCCCGGCGGACGTTACCTGGAACGGGATGCAGCCCCTTGTGGGTGCTGCCGTGCTGGCGCTGCAGCGGGGCGACAAGCTGATGGGCTTTAGCAAGCACGTGGCTGAGGACATCCTGAAAGAGTGGCTGTGAGGAGGGGCTGACCATGCGAAAGGCAAAAGTCTGGGACGCGAGGCAGCTGCCCGCGTATCTGACCGTGGCGCAGTACGGCGAGCTGATGGGCATCTGCCCGAAGACGGTGCGGCGGATGTGCCAGCGGGGTGAGCTGCCGGCACACAAGGAGGGGCCGAAGCTGTGGCGCATCGACAAGAACGCCGCGCTGGAGCAGCGGCAGGAGGCTATGGAGATCTGCCAGCGGAACGCCAGGAAGGCCCCGAAAAACAAAAAGCCCGCCGGTGCTGGAACACCGACGAGCCTCCGAGTGACAGGTTGAAGGGCCTATCACCGGAATGATTTTACCACAGAGAAGGGAGAATTGCAATGAAAATGAAGATACAGGTACTTTACCTGACCGGCACTGCGCTGCTCATCGGCGCGGCGGGGGTGGGCGACAGCATCACCTTTGACGCCGTGGGCAGCTGGACGGGCGCGGCCATCCTGGCCGTGCTGATGGCCGCCGGCGGCATCGTCTGCTGGGGCTATGGCCGGGGGCTCGAGATCGAGCGGGCGGAGAAGGCGCAGCTGCGCCGGTACTGCCGCAAGCTGAAGAGCTGCCAGAGGGCGGCGGAAGAGAAGAACGACAAGCATAGCGCGTAAAGGAGAAGAGTGCAATGGTACGAATCGAGATTAAGAAAGTGGCGAATGGGCAGATGATGCTCGGCATAGAGGCAAAAAAAGAAGCGCCGGATGAGGTGCTGACGTGTGCCGCCCGCGGCTTTGTGGGTGTGGCAAGGCATCTGCTGGGGCCGATGGCGACCAACCCACAGTTTGTCGAGGAAATTTCGAGGGGTATCAAGGAAATGCTGCTGGATACGGAAGACCTCAAGGTAACGCGGGGCGTAGAGGGCAAAGAAGCAAAGTTTATGGCAGCGCTGTACGGGATGAATGCGGGAGGAGAAAAATGAAACTGGAAGAATACGAGCACATCCTGCGCACCGGGACGCCCAGCGACCGGGCGCGGGCCATCGCCGCAGCGAGCAATGACAAGGAGCTGAGCGAAGAGGAGTTCCACCGGCTGACGGCGCTCATCAAGGGGGCTGTCCGGCCCAGCGCCCGGAAGATGACGCCGGACGAGGCAAAGCTCTGGGCAGAGGTGAGCCGGGTGAACACCCGGCTGAAGCAGGAGATGGTGGCGGCCAGCTTTACGGTGCGGGCCTTGCCGGGAGACCTGCAGGAGGACGCCATCAACATCCTCTCCAAGACCGTGAGCGGGATGCTGGGCGACCTGACCCGCCTGATGGCGGAGACTGGTGAGCCATGACAGACCGAAAGCAGTGCATCCACGTTTTTGAGATCACCCGCCAGAAGTGCCTTGTTTGCGCTGGGCGGGACGAGAAGTGCAGGGAGTACGAAGAGCATGAAAAACAAGATGAGTCTCACGACAGAGCTTGATCTGACGCGAGAGGGAACGGCTGAGATGACCCGGTGGTGCATCCTCATCGCGCTGCACCAGAGCTTCGGTATTGGTGCGGCGCGGCTGAACAAGATGCTGGCCCGGGCGGAGGCGCTGGGGCAGGAGAGTCTGGATGTGGCCATGACAGTAAACGACCGGGGGATGCCCTCGACGGACAGGAGCCTTGCTTTGCGGCGCAGCTGGATGCCGGAGAGCGTGGACCCGGACTTCCGGGTGCCGGTACTGCGCAGCCCCCGCACCCGGCGGGAAGAGCAGCTGCGGATGGCGGGCGACGTGGCGGCCAGCATGGTCTGGACCCTGTGCGCCAAAGCCTGCGTAGAGGAGCTGGGCTTCGGCGCCGGGCGGCTGAACCGGCTGAAGGAGGAGACTCTGGCCAACTACCGGCAGGTGAACGAAGAAGGACACGCGGACGGGCTGGATGTGGCGATGGAGCATCTGCGCCGGTGTGCGCAGGCTGCGCTGAAGGAAGACATCGTGGTGGAGAATCAGCCGGACGAAGACCGGGCCAGGCAGAGCGAACGAGATTACGAGGAGCAGAAGCGGGCGTTTTTGAAGCGGGCTGTGATGCAGCAGCTGGGGCGAAAGGCCGGGAAGGGCGGACTGCGGATCCTGAGCGAAACGCAGATGGAAGAAAAGGCTGCTGCCGCCATGGCGCAGCTAAAGGAGAACACATGGGAAAAGCGAATCTCTACACCGTGAAGGACTACCAGACCGGGGAAGTCCTCGCAAAAGGCACAGCCGGAGAGCTGGAAGCCAGCGGCATCGTGCCGAAGGGCTACCACACCAGCGAGTGGGCCAAGCACGAGAACCAGAAGCGACGGAACCGGAAATACGCAATCTCTTTTGAGGAACGGCAGCCGGAAGTGAAGCGCGGCGAGAAAGGCCGGATGATGAGCGTCTACACCTGCTACAACGCAGCCGGAGACGTAATAGGCGAAGGCACCGCAAGGGAGCTGTGGGAGGCGGGCGTCTTCAGCAACGACAACGCGGCCTACTATACCTACAAAGAACAGGGCGGGCGCTGCATAAAGCGCGGCATTGCAAAAATGACCTGCCGAAAAGAGATGCGGAAGGTCGGCCAGAACAATGCCCGGGGTGAAAAGGCAGACTGCGCCGCAAAGAAGCCGGAGCGGCCCGTCCTGCGGAAGATAAAAGACCCGACGCCGCTGGACTACGACGTCCACGACCTGATACTCTACAACGCCATCGCCAGAAAGGAAGGCCGGCCGGAGTTGACCTACGGCTACTGGGCGGCGGCGGGAAAGCCAGCAAGGCCATAAAAATACAGACAGGCAAGCCCCCGATGGTTTTCCATCGGGGGCGTCTTCGACAAAATATAAGGCGAGATGGGTGCTGCCGAGGAGGCTCGGCGGCAGGCATATCGGTTTATATAGAGGTAAACCTCTCAGCGTTCCCGTCGGCCTTTGGCCGCGCGAGAACGCAGCTCCCCTACCGAGGGGAGCCTTTCTTAAATGAAGCGCCCGGGCGGGCGCTTTGGGGAGCTAGTATACCCGTTATTTCTGTGGCGGTGATGACCACGGAAGAGAAAACTACACTACCAGCTCAAGGCAGCAGGAGGGTACAGGATGAAGAAGAGACATACCCGGGAGAAGAAAACACTCTGCGGAGAGAGGTACATGGAGGTGGACCTCTACCGCATCACACCGGAGGAGCACGCAGCCAAGCGGGGAAAGAAAACAAAGCCCAGCAGCGAGCGGCAGAAGAAGCGGAACGCCCGGCACTCACACCGGTGGAGGGTACAGAAAGCCAACGCAAACTTTACCGTGCTGGGATTTTATCTGACCCTGACCTACATAGACACCTTTTTGCCGGAGAGCATGGAGCAGGCCCAGCGGGATCTGCGCAACTACATCCGGCGAGTGAAGGCTGCCATCGCAAAGCTGTACGGCCCGGGCGCCGAGCTGCGGGTGATGGGCCTGACCGGCTGCGGGCGAAAGAGCGGGCGCTACCACCACCACCTGCTGATGGAGTGCCCGGGGCTGACCATGCGGCAGAACGCCGACTTCCGGCAGCTGCTGGAGGACAAGTGGGCCATGCGCTGGCCGGACGGCAGCGTGGAGAGCCTTGGCACAGCCAACGCCGACCGGCTGAATCTGCAGAACAGGCTGGATGACCTGATCACCTACTTCGAAAAGCACGGACAGATGCGGTGGTACGAGACGAAGAATCTGACACTGCCGGTGGAGCGCGCCCCCAACGACACCCGATGGAGCCTCAAGCAGCTGCGCAAGGCCTGCACCGAGTGCAAGGACAACGCCTACTGGTGGGAACAGAGATACCCGGGCTGGAAGTTCGTGCGGTGCGTCGTGCCGGAGCCGGACGCGCCGGGCGACGAAAAAGAGGGCTGGGACGCAGACGAGCTGCGCTGCTATGTGGTGATGGTAAAGCGGGAGGGTGCGAAAGTTCGCACCTGACAGACAAAGTACCGGTATTTTGCGTTTTAACGCGCGCGAAAGAAAGGCGGCGAGGGATTGACCAGGGAGCAGAAACGACGGGTGCGGGAAGAGCTGCGGGCTTGTGGACAGGGAAAAAGCGGCTGGGCGGGTGTGATCGCGCTGGCGATGGACTACTACGAGGCCGCAGACCCGGTGTGCAAACGGCTTTTGCAGATGCGGTATCTGGACGGGATGCCGGAGGAGCGAGTGGTGGCGAAGCTGCACATCGGGCGGACGACCTACTACCACAAGGAGCTGGAAGCGCTGAGCACCGTGGCAGTGTATGCGGCGGCGGCAGGGCTGATGTGAGAGGAAAACCTCTCAGCCTTGCAGTCCGCCTGACGGCGGCGCTGCAAAGCAGCTCCCCTGGCGAGGGGAGCCTTTCTCGAAGGATGGCTGGGGGAGACCCGGCCTGTTTGTTCTGCCTGGCTCTCAAATGTCCGCAGTAGTTTTGTTTTTCCGGCGGCGGTAGACTGGGAGGGAAGAACTACAGAGGGGAGGCAGAGCGGTGGCCAAGCGGGCGTATTGCAAAAACACGGTAAAAGGGACCCGGAGGGGGCAGAAGTACCCGCCGAAGGTGCGGGCCGAGGTGCTGATGGCCATGCTGTCGTCTGGCTCCATCTGTGCGGTAGCCCGGCGGTACGGCGTACCGGAGAGCACCATTCGCAGCTGGATGGCGGAGGAGGCCAGCCGGGGCGACGCCTTTGCAAAAGAGCGGCAGGCCGCTGCGCGGGAGATCGCCATCCGGGCCAGCCTCGGGGCGAGGGCGCAGGTGAGCTACTTGCAGAGCCGTGTGGACGAGAGCCAGCGTGCGGCCCAGGTACAGGCCAAGCTCCACCGGAAACTGGACGAGGACACCCGCGCCCGCTGCTTTGCGGTAGGCACGCTGCTCAAGAGTGATGCCGAAGAGCTGGCGGACGCCACGGAGACGGGGCTTGTGCTGTACGCTGCCGAGGACAGCTACGACCGGCAGCTGGACAGCGAAGAGCGAAAACTACTGGACGCTCAGCTCGAGCGGTACGGTGAGCGCGTGATGAGCGACAAGAACGCCGCCGCGATGGCTACCGTACTGATGACCGTGGCCGAAAAGGCTGCGGCAATGGTACCCAGCCAGAGCCAGAGCGAGGGCGATGCCCCGCCGCTGGTGGAGATCGGGGCCGAGGGCCGGGAAGAAAAAGGGCCGGAGGTGATGGTGGATGGAGCATAAAACATATCACGGACGCCCCGTGATCTGGTCGCCGCAGCCGAGGCAGGCAGCTTTTATGGCGCGCACCGAGGACGAAGCTCTGTATGGGGGCGCTGCTGGTGGCGGAAAGAGCGACGCACTGATCATCGAGGCGCTGCGGCAGGTACACATCCCACACTACCGGGCGCTCATCCTCCGCAAGACTTACCCGCAGCTTTCGGAGCTCATCGACAAGACCATGCGGTACTACAAGCCTGTTTTCCCGCAGGCACGGTACAACGGCACAAGCCACTGCTGGACCTTTCCCAGTGGGGCGAAGATCTATTTTGGCAGCCTGCATCACGCGCAGGACAAGTACAACTATCAGGGCAAGGCGTTTGATTTTATCGGCGTGGATGAGCTGACCCACTTTACCTGGGACGAATACAGCTATGTCATGAGCCGCAACCGCCCTTCCGGCCCCGGCACCCGGGTATACATCCGGGCTACGGCCAACCCCGGCGGCGTAGGCCATGGCTGGGTGAAGAGCCGATTTATCAGCCCTGCCCCGGCGGGTACACGGATGGTGCAGCTGATGAAGGTAAAGACGCCGGACGGGGATGAGATCACCCGGCGGCGCACCCGCATTTTTATCCCCAGCACCGTCTTTGACAACCCGGCGCTGCTGAAAAATGACCCGGGCTACATCGGCACACTGGCCTCGCTGCCGGAGGCCGAAAAGCAGGCGCTGCTCTACGGAAACTGGGACAGCTTTTCGGGGCAGGTGTTCACCGAGTGGCGGAACGACCCGAACCATTACAAGGACCAGCGCTGGACCCACGTCATCGAATCGTTCCCCATCCCGGAGCACTGGAAGATCTGGCGGGGATACGACTTCGGCTTCTCGAAGCCATTCTCGGTGGGGTGGTACGCAGCGGACGAGCACGGGCGGCTCTACCGCATCAAGGAGCTGTACGGCTGCACCGGAACGCCCAACGAGGGCCTGAGAAAGGACCCGATAGAGCAGGCACGGATGATCCGGGAGGCGGAGCAGAACGACCCGCTGCTGAAAGGCCGGGTCATCCTGGGCGTGGCCGACCCGGCCATCTTTGACGAGAGCCGGGGCGAGAGCATCGCGGACATGCAGGAGAAAAGTCCGAACTTTCTGCACTGGATGCCCGGCGACCACACCCGTCTGGCGGGAAAGATGCAGTTTCACTATCGGCTGGCTTTCGGCGAAGGCGGCAGGCCGATGCTGCAGGTCTTCAACACCTGCAAACACTTCATCCGCACCATCCCGAACCTCGTGTATGACGAGAGCAATGTGGAGGACATCGACACCACGCAGGAGGACCACATCTACGACGAGTGCCGGTATGTGCTGATGGAGAACCCCATCAGCGCCGCAAAGCACACCCAGCCGCCGCCCATGCTGGACGACCCGCTGGATATGGATCCGAGGAAGGACAAGACGAGGTTTATGAGGATATGAACAGGAACGCGGAAAGGAAAATGGGATGGAATTTGGTAAAAAAGAGCTTGACCTGACAGCAGATGAAAGCCCCGGCGGCGAGAGTCTGGCCGGGGTGCTGGATTGTGAACCGGCGATCGGCGAGAAGGAGATCAGCGAGGCGATGGCCATCCTCGAAAAGTACAAGTCGGCCAAAGCCAGTCTCGACAAGCGGATCATCGACAACGAGGAATGGTACAAGCTGGGCCACTGGAAACAGTACGGCAACCGGGTGATGGAGGGCAAACGCGCCCCCAGCACGGGGTGGCTGTTCAACTCCATCGCCAACAAACACGCCGACGCCATGGACAACTACCCGGAGCCGAACGTGCTGCCGAGGGCGCAGGACGACGAGGAGACGGCGAAGCTCCTCTCCGACATTCTGCCGGTGGTGTTGGAACAGGCGGACTACGAGAGCGTGTACAGCGACACCTGGTGGCGCAAGCTCAAGCAGGGTACCGGCGTCAAGGGCATCTTCTGGGACCCGGCGCTGCGGGAGGGCCTTGGGGACATCGCCATCCGGAGCATGGACCTTCTGATGCTCTACTGGGAGCCGGGCGTGGAGGACATCCAGGACTCGGCCAACTTCTTCTCGCTGGCGCTGGCCGACAACGACCGTCTGGCGGCCCGGTGGCCTCAGCTGGAGGGCAATGCGGGCAGCAGCGGCATCACCGTGGGGCAGTACGTCAGTGACCAGAACATCGACACCAGCGAAAAGAGCGTGGTGGTGGACTGGTACTACAAGCGGGAGAAGCCCGGCGGCCAGACCGTGGTGCATTACTGCAAGTTCTGCAACGGCGTGGTGCTCTACGCCAGTGAGAATGACCCGCAGATGGCCGAGACCGGTTTCTATGACCACGGAAAATATCCCTTCGTGTTCGACCCGCTCTTTGTGGAAGAGAACAGCCCGGCGGGCTTTGGGTACATCGACGTGATGAAGGACACGCAGGACGCCATCGACCGGATGACGCAGGCCATGGACGAGAACACGCTGGCGGCGGCCAAGAAGCGATACCTCGTCTCGGACACGGCGGGCGTGAACGAAGACGAGCTGCTGGACACGGCAAAAGACGTGGTACATCTGGTGGGCCGTCTGGATGAGCGGGGCTTCATGGAGCTGGAGACCGCTCCGCTGCCCTCCAACACCATCGCATACCAGCAGAACCGCGTGGCCGAGCTGAAGGAGATCAGCGGAAACCGGGACGTGAACCAGGGCGGCGCGACCAGCGGTCTGACCGCTGCTTCGGCCATTGCAGCGCTGCAGGAAGCAGGCTCGAAGCTCAGCCGGGATATGCTGAAGAGCTCTTACCGCTCCTTTGCAAAGGAATGCTACTTCATCATCGACTTGATGCGGCAGTTCTACGACGAAGAGCGGGTCTACCGCATCACCGGCCAGCAGGGCGGCACGGAGTACCGGGAATTTTCCGGGCAGATGCTGCGGCCGCAGCCGGTGGAGAGCGTGGGCGGCGTGGAGCTGGGCGCCCATGAGCCGGTGTTCGACATCACGGTGAGCGCGGCCAAGAAGAGCACCTTCAGCCGCCTTAGCCAGAACGAGACGGCGAAGGAATGCTACCAGCTGGGGTTCTTTGCCCCGGCCAACGCGGACGCCGCACTGGCGTGTCTGGACATGATGGATTTCGAGGGCATCGAGAAGGTGCGTCAGCGGGTGGCCCAGAACGGCACTCTGTACCAGCAGCTGCAGCAGGCGATGGCACAGATCCAGCAGATGGCGGCGGTCATCGACCAGCAGAACGGCTCGAATCTGAGCGAACAGGCCGGTGCTGCTGCCGCTGCCATGACCGGCGGCGGGGGCGGTGGAGAGACCAGCGCGAAGACAGTGACGAACTCTCTGGGCGGACAGGTGGGCGGCGGAACGAACCCGCTGGCCACGAAAGCTGCCGAGAGGGCGATGAACATCAACAACCCCAACAAGTGAGAACCACAGGAGGTTATACATGATCAAAGTTGAAATGATGGATACGGACAAAGGCTATAGTTTGGCTGTAAGCGGCCATGCCAACTACGCACCGGAGGGGCAGGACATCGTGTGTGCGGCGGTTTCTGTGCTGGCGCAGACGCTGGCAAACAAGGTAGAAGCTGCTGCAAGGAGTGGAAGGCTGCTGACGAGCTGTGTGCAGCATGGCGAGACTTTTGTGGTGCAGGCTCTGCCGAAACCCGGCCCGAACAATCTGATGGTCGCAAGCTGGTTTGACTTTGTGGAAGAGGGCCTGCGTGCGCTGGCGGAAGCGTATCCGGACAATGTTGAGTTGATAGTCACAGACGGCGGCGCAGATGATATGGACGAACCTGCCATGAAATTGCAGATGTTTGCTGAGGGCGGCGATGGTGCAGCAGAAGGCACCGGCGAAGCTGCGGCGGAAGAAAAGGCTGCGTCTGCTCCCGCCCAGGGCAAAGGCCGGGAGGCTGCTGCCGCCGAGGTGGATGAGATGCTGAGTCCGGCGGAAGAGCCGGGCGCGGAGGAAAATGCTGCTGAAGGCGAGGAACAGGACGGTGCGGCAGACAAGAGCGGCACCGACCCGGAGGCGCACCGGAAAGCGTTTGGCGAACTGATGCGGGGCGAGTACAACCGGGAGTTTGGCGAGATGATCGTGCAGGCCACCCAGAAAGCCTACGACAGCATCCTGAACGAGCAGGGGCCGGTGGGGCGTATCCTGAACGCTCTGGGCCAGAAGTACGGCACTGCTCCCGGCGACTACGAGGCACTGGCCGCTGCGGTGGAGGGCGGCGTCGTGAAGGACGACGCCTACTACGAAGACATGGCCATGAAGAAGGGCATCAGCGTCCAGCTGGCCAAGGAGATGGACGCGCTGGAAAGCGAGAACGCCAAGCACCGTGCCGCCGAGCAGCAGCGGGCGGAAGCCGCCAAGATGGAAGCCATCCAGCAGGAGTGGGACGCCGCCGTGGAGCGCATCCGGGCTGAAGACCCGGACTTCGACGTCAAAGCGGCGCTGGCCGACCCGGACTTTGCCCAGATGCTCAAGCTGGGCGTGAAGATGGAGGACGCCTACAAGGCCCGCTACTTTGACGACATCATGGCCCGGAAGACTGCTGAGACCGCCAAGAAGACGGAGAGCGGCGTGGTGGAGCGTATCCGCCAGCGGGGCGCACGGCCCAGCGAGAACGGCACGAACCCCGGCGGCGCGGCGGTGCTGAAGACCGACGTCTCCAAGCTGACGCCTGCCCAGTGCGAAGAGCTGGAACGCCGGGCCATGCGGGGGCAGATCATCACTTTTTGACGAGAAGGCGCTGCTGACCGGAAGAAAACCTCTCACCGTTCCCGTCGGCTGACGCCGCGCGAGAACGGAGCTCCCCTGTTAGGGCAACGGCGACGACCGCTGCCTGCGGCAGAAGCAGGGAGGAGCTGTTGGGGCCGTGGCCAGCAGGACGTGAGTGCCGCTCAAGGCACGAAATGGACGCTGGGAGCCACAACCCGATAGCCTTTCTTAAAGGAAAACCCGGGAAGCAGAAGTCTCTCAATAAAGCACATGAGTAAACGAAGGGAGTAAGAAACATGAAGAACCACATGAATCTGCAGCTGTTTGCGCAGCCTGCAAACCACACCGGTGCGACTGGCATGAGCGCCGAAATGAAGACCTACTACGAGAAGCGTCTGCTGGACCAGGCAGAGCCGCTGCTGGTGCATGACCAGTTTGGCGACAAGTATCCCATCCCGGCCAACAACGGCAAGACCATCGAGTTCCGCAAGTACGAGAGCCTGCCCAAGGCCACCGAGCCGCTGACCGAGGGCGTGACCCCCAATGCTCAGGCCCTGACCGTCACCCCCATGACCGCCACCGTGAAGCAGTACGGCGGCTGGGCAGCCATCACCGACGTGCTGCAGCTGACTGCCATCGACAACAACATCACTCAGGCGACCAAGGTACTGGCATCTCAGGCGGGCCGTACGCTGGACACCGTGACCCGCGAGGTGCTGGCAGGCGGCACCAACGTCATCTACGCGCCGGCTGGCGACACCGCCGTGACCAGCCGCGCCAATCTGACCACCGCCAGTGTGCTGACGCCCGACCTCATCGACCAGGCGGCCACTGCCCTGAAAGCCCAGAATGCCGACGCCATCGGCGAGAGTTACGTTGCTATCGTCCACCCCTATGTGGCCTATGATCTGCGCCGCAACCCGGAGTGGATCGACGTCCACAAGTATGCTGCCCCTGAGAACATCTACAACGGTGAGATCGGCAAGCTGGCCGGTGTGCGCTTCATCGAGACCAGCGAGGCGAAGATCTGGACCGGCAGCGGCTGCCCGAGTGGTCTGGCCGTGTTTGGCACTCTGGTGCTGGCAGCTCATGCCTACGCTGTGACCGAGGTGGAGGGCGGCGGCCTGCAGCACATCGTCAAGCAGCTGGGTGCGGGCGAAGACCCGCTGAACCAGCGCGCATCCGTGGGCTGGAAGGCCATCAAGACTGCGGAACGTCTGTGTGAGCAGTACATGGTCCGCATCGAGAGCATCAGCCCGAAGTACAGCGCAAAGGCGAAGGCAAACTAAGGAGGAAATACTATGGCGACTAAGAAAGAATCTGCGGCCCAGGCCGTGGAGAACGCGGTGGAGACTGTGGAGAAGGTCGAGGCAGCGACCGAAGAAAAGGACGACGGCATGGTGACTATCCATCTGTTCAAGGATGACGACCGCTATTCGGCACCGGTGTTCGTGGGCGTCAACGGCGACAGCTACCTCATCCAGCGCGGCATGGACGTGAAGGTGCCGAAGGCTGTGGCCGAGGTGCTGGAACACAGCATCAAACAGGACGCCGAAGCGGCCCGGAAGAGTCAGGCCATGCAGGCGGCGGCCGGAACCCAGATGATGACCATTTGATATTTCCCCCGGTACAGCTTGCAGGCGCTTGCTGCGCCGGGGGATTTTGTTTTGGAGGTTTTTTATGACAGCAGGCGAAGCGATAAAGATGGCTGATGAGCTGAGGCCGAACAATCATTTTGAGAACCGGTTGAAGCAGCTATGGCTGCGGCAGGCAGACAGCGGGATGCGCCGGAACATCGTGGAGCGCAGCCAGACCGGCGGCGACTTTGAGGACAAGGGCGCGGATATTCTGTGGAACGACGGGCTGGAATATGACACCCCGCTGCTGGCCTGCTGTGCGGCAGAAGCACTTTATCCGCACTGGCTGGCTGCGCAGATGGACCTTGCACTGGGCGAGACGGCCCGGGCGGCGAATGAGCTGCAGCTCTACACGAGTTATGTGCAGGAGTTTGCGGTGTGGGTGAGGCGGAACTATATGCCGGCAGGCGGCGGGAAACTTTTAACGTGAGATATGTTCTCTTTTGCTGCCAAAAGAGAACCAGAAAACCACCAGCGATTTCGACGCGCTGGATCCACGAGAAAGGGGCTGCTCGCCCCTTTCAGACCCCAAAGGAGAAGTCGAAACGGAAAAAAGCTAGCCGCTTCGCTAAACGCTTTTTTCTCGTTTCTCCGATTGGAATAAGAACGAGAACCCGGAAGGAGGATGAAATGATAAGCACAAGTCTGAATCAAATCAACAGCCAGCGGCAGCTGCTGCGGGTATTCGGCGGGCTGAACGAGGGATATGCGTGCAGCGAGGCAGAGCTGAGCGAAGAGAAGAACTTCTCTTCGCGGGGATACCCGGCCCTCGAGACCCGCAAGCCCCGGCGGAAGGTGCGGGAAGCAGCCGGGATGAACGGGATGTACCATCTGAACGGCCTTTTGACCGTGGAAGGCACGACCCTGCGGTATGCCCCGGATGACGGCAGCGCCGCTGTGGAGCTGAAAGGCGCCCTGAGCGACAACGAAAAGAGACTGGTGGGCATGGGGACCAAGGTGCTCATCTGGCCGGACAAGATGTCCTTTGATACTGCGAGCGGAACGCTGAGTGCGCTGGGGTCCAGCTGGCAGCAGGGCGGAGTGAGACTGACCGTGACCCCCTGCGATGCTGCCGGTGTAGTGTACACGCCGAATCTGTTCGGTGCGACCGAACCGGAAAGCCCGGAGAACGGCGATGTCTGGCTCAAACAGGCCGAAGACGCCCCGTGGAGCTACCGCGACGCCCTGAAGCTCTACAGCACAGCGGGCGGCTGGCAGAACATTCTGCTGAACTACTGCCGCGTGACCTGCGAGGGGCTGGGCGAAGCTTTCAAAGCCGGGGACACTGTGACGCTGACGGGCATCCCGTCTGTGGTGAAGAATGCTTACTCCTCTGATTTCAGCGGGGACGTAGTGGTGGATGACGTGGCCGGAGACTCGGTCATCCTCTCCATCGCGCCGGACATCGAGAGCGTTTTGTACTACGGCACCTGCGTGGTGACAGGCCAGAGCGTGGCGTGGACGGCCATGGACGGCAAGACCACCCAGACCTTCGACGGGCCTTTCCCGGACGTGACGGCCCAGCGGCGGGTGCCGGATCTCGACTGGCTGACGGAGCACAACAACCGTGTATGGGGCTGCTCGAGCACCGAAAACGTCATCTATGCCTGCAAGCTGGGCGACGCCACCAACTGGTTCTCCTACCGGGGAACGGCAGCGGACAGCTACGCCGTGACTGTGGGCAGCGACGGGGCCTTTACCGGTGCGGCTACCTGCATGGGATACGTGCTTTTCTTCAAGGAGAACGGTCTGCACAAGCTGTACGGCACCAAGCCCAGCGACTACCAGATGAGCAGCATCCAGTGTTCGGGCGTGGCCAAAGGTGCGCACCAGAGTCTCTGCGTCATCAACGAGACGCTGTACTACCTCTCGATGGACGGCGTCATGGCGTGGGACGGCAGCCTGCCCACCAAGGTGTCGGCCTCGCTGGACGAAGAACGCCTCAGCCATGTGACGAGAGCCGCCGCCGGCGGGCTGGTGGGCCGGTACTACCTGCACACCGAAAGCTCCGGCGGGCAGAGGCTGCTGGTATACGACACTGAGAAAGGGCTTTGGCACGAGGAAGACGCCACCGGCTGGGCCATGTGCAGCACCGGGCGACAGCTCTATCTCTGGGACAAAGAGGCCATCTGGGCCGCAGACGGAAGCCGGGAGGCCAGCGGCGAAGAGGACACGGTGGAATACGAGGCTGTGACCGGTGACATCGGACTCGGGAGCCCGGACGACAAGTATTGCAGCCGGGTGACGGTGCGGCTGGACGCGATGGAGCGAACCGTGGTGACGCTCTGGGCCAGCTTCGACGGCGGCGAGTGGCAGGAGATGGGCCGGGTGGACACCGCAGGGAAGCGTGTGAGAGTGAACCTGCCCTTCGTCCCGACCCGTCACGACACCATGCGGCTGCGTCTGACCGGAAAAGGACAGATCGCGGTGCGGAGCATCGCCATGACGCTGAGCAGCAGCGAGGGTGGAAGAGTGAACGGAGGTGTACCGAGACGTGGCTAGTATCGTGGGACTTTCGAAGATCTCCATGCCGAGGCTGGAAAAGCTGGATGCGGACAGCGCCCGGGAGCTGAGGAATTATCTGTACCAGATGCAGGAGCAGTTGGAATATATTTTGAGCAACATTGACACCGAGAATCTCTCGGGGGACTTACAGGAGAAGCTGAAATGAGTAATTTGAGCAATGCAAGAGCGCAGCTGGATGCGTGGGAGGCGAAGAAGCCGGGCGACTACACCAGCCAGTACAAGGACAAGATCGACGGCGTGATGGGCCAGCTGGACGGGATGAAGGATTTCGGATATGACCCCACCCGGGATGCGGCCTACGAGCAGCACAAGAACAGCTACACCCGACAGGCAAAGCTGGCCAACGAGAACGCGCAGGCCAACGCCAGCGCCATCTCGGGCGGGTACGGCTCAAGCTATGGCACACAGGCAGGCCAGAGCGCCTACCAGAATGCTATGGCGGGCTTGAGCAATGCCACGAACGGGTTGTACAGCCAGGCACTGAACCAGTACACCCAGAAAAAGAGCGACCTGCAGAGCCAGCTGAGCGGATACCAGCAAGCCGAGGCGCAGGACTACGAGAAGTACCAGACCAACTATCAGAACTGGGAGAACCAGCGCAACTACTATCAGAGCGTGTACAATCAGGCAGCCAGCGAGGAACAGGCGAAAAAGAGCCGGCATACGGGCATCTTTGGAACCATCCTGAGCGTTGCCGCAAGCCTGCTGCCGCTTCTGCTGTGAAAATAAAGCGCCCGGCCCGGAAGGGCAACGGCGACGACTGTAGCGGAGCCGACCGCTGCCAGTGGCAGATGAAGGGAGGCGAGGCTAGGACAGCGTTCTGCTTTTTCAAAGTCCCCACCAAGGGGCTGAAGAAAAAGCAGCAAACGCAACCCGAGCGCCAGTGGCGGAAACAGGGAGGAGCTGTTGGGGCCGCGGCCAGCAGGATGCAAGCGGCAGCGCAGCAGACGCTGGGAGCCGCAACCCGGACAGCCAAGATGAAACAGAATTAAAAATGCCCAGCCCGAAGGGGCTGAGCTATCAAGAATTATGCAAGATGGAGCTTTTCCTTCAAGGCGTCCTGAAGAACGCCGGAGAAGTTGATGTGTGCGGCCTCGGCTGCATCATTGAGCCAAGCGGGGACGGAGAGGGTCTTTTTAACAGGGCGGAACTGCTTTTGGTAAGCAGCCATATCAAAGGGGACCATGACCACAAAGTCTCCGGCCTCCACCGGAAGAGAGGAAGGAACGGAAGGAGTGGGGCAGACAGCGCACTCTTCCAGCATCAGGCCGATGGCATCCTGTGCCATCCGCACAGCCTCATCCATCGTATCGCCCTGCGTAAAGCAGCCCTCGATGTCGGGGACGGTGACAGAATAACCCGTTTCTTCGGGGTGGAACACCGCGGGATAGAAAACAGCGTTCATAGAAATGCCTCCTTATTTCTTCAGACCGGCCAGTTTGAGGATATTTTTCTCTGTGCCGGGTTTGAGGTCTTTGGCGTGGAAAGGGACGATAGTGGTCTTGCCGGTGGTGGGATTGTGGTATTTGCGATGAGAACCGTTGGAGCTGACGAACACGAAACCGTTCTGTTCGAGCAGGCGAACGATCTCTTTGGGGGTCATTGGCATGAAGATGCACCTCCGAATCTGTAATTATAATATATACGTGTTTTACGTATTTGTCAAGAATGGAGATTAGAAAATGGGCGTATTCAAGAGATACAAGGACGCGCAGGCGGCGCAGAAAAACGCCGAGAACGCGATGCCGGGGGCATACCAGAGCAACTACACCGACCGGATCAACGAGGCGCTGGACAGCATGGGCGTAGCCAGCAATGCAGGCTATGACGTAGGCACGGACAGCGAACTCTACCGGCAGTACCGCGCGGGCGCGCAGGCGAATGCTAGGGCGGCGGCTGAGAACGCCGCTGCGGGCGCTGCCGCGCTGAGCGGCGGGTACGGCTCGAGCTACGCAAACAGTGTGGCCCAGCAGGGCTACCAGCAGGCCATGGCGAACGTGGACAGCGGACTTTCGGGCCTGCGGGACAAGGCCTTGACCCTGTACCAGCTGAAGCAGAACGGTCTATCGGGACTGCTGAGCGCGCTGCAGAATCAGGACAGTCTCGAGGCGGCGGAGCATCAGGGGGCCGTGGCCAACGCGCAGGACTGGCGGGACTACAAGAAGAGCCGGGCAGACCAGGCGGCGCAAGAGAAGAGCGATTTCCTCTCGAACCTGTGGGAGATGGCGAAGAGTGTGGGCAGAGCCGGTCTGACGGCCTACGACACCTACAAGGGCTACACCCAGCAGCAGTGGGAGAACGAGTTTGCCCGGGAACAGTGGGAGTACAACAAAGAGCGCACCGGCCAGAGCGATGCACTGAATGCCTACGAGCAGGCGTTCAACCTGTACCAGCAGGGAGCGGGCGATGCCGCGAACGCCGTGCTGGGCCGGTATGGTCTGGATACCGGAATCTTCGACAATTACAGCGGCGCACCCATCACCCGCGCAGACAAGGCGGGTGCGCTCACGACCGCAGCCGGGCTGGCAGGCGGCGGCAGCGACGAGGCTGCACGGGCGGTGCTGGAACTGTACGGCCTGGATCCGAACTCTGTGGGAAATTACAGGACGATCGCAGGACGGCAGCTTGCAACGGCGCTGGCAACAAAGAGCGCAGGCAGCTCGGGCGGCTCTTCGGGCAGAAGGAGCAGCAGCACGAAAGGCAGCGGAAACAGCTGGACGAACAGCCAACTGCAAAGTATGGCAAAGACATTTTCTTCTATGAAGGGAAATGAGCCGCTATACGATTTTTACAAGAAGACCTTAACGGATAATGGGTGGCTCAATGCGGATACTGCGAACGTCCAGAACGCAAGCCAGAGCGGCGGCGTAGATATGGCGGAAATGTTGGCAAAGAACTATGCGAAAAAAGGTTATAGCGCGTGGGCTATCATGAACAATATGAACCAGAACGGGTACAGCGATGAAGAAATCGCAAGAGCGCTTGAGAAGGCGGGGGTGAAGGGCTGATGGCATGGACAGCGGAAAAAGTTAAGGAAATGAGAGAAAGCAACCCGTCGAAGGCGGCAGAAAGCTCTGGGTGGACGGCGGAAAAGGTGAGAGCTATCCGCACCAAGACGCCGAATCCGTCCACTGCATCGAGCACAGTGCTGCCCAAAAGCAACATCTATGCAGATGCCCTGCAGCAGTACACCGAGCGACACGCCAGCGACATGGGGGAGGTGGATGCGAGAAACGAACCCTCTCAGGCGCGCAGCGGGCGGAAAGAAAACCTCTCACCGTTCCCGTCGGCTGACGCTGCGCGAGAACGGAGCTCCCCTGTCAGGGGAGCCATTCTCAAAGGAAGCCCCACTGAAATGGCGCTGGACATGGGGCGGAAGTGGGGCGTACCTGCGAAGAGCGGGAACGTGCTGGAGAACGTGGGCAGCGGGGCCATGGCCTACGGCACCGGCCGGGCGCAGGAGCTGAGAGCCAGCTTTGCCAAGGACAGCGTACCGGACGAGTTCGACCGGATCAACCAGTGGATGGACACCGGGGACAACAAGAATCTGGCCGACGCGGTGCGGCGGGTGGACAACACCCACGGCGCGTACACGGACGCCGACCTTATCCAAAAGGGCGGCTGGACACAGGCACAGATCGACGAGGCCCGGAAGATGAACGCTGCGCTGGACGCCATCCCCGCATGGCAGCGGGATGTGCGCCGGGCGGCGAACACCATCGGCGGCATCGGAGACACGGTGGCCGCTGCCCCGGTGCTGGGCGCGGAGTACGGCGTACAGGCGGGAAAGAACATCGACGCCACCCTGAAGAACTGGAAACAGGTAGAGCAGGAGGTGAAGGGCGACGAGCACGCTCAGAGCCTTTTCAACCTTTTGACCGACATAGACATGGACTACAAGCCCACCTGGCCGGAGAGCCGGAACCGGGAGCTGATCTCGATGGGGTACAACTCCAAGGAGATCCGGGAGATGCGCCAGAAGCTGGCGGGGCTGGAAGTGAGCGACGGCATCGACAAGAACCAGAGCGTGGGCTACCAGCTCTATGACCGCGGGCAGAAGCTGACGGCGGCGGCCCAGAGCGGCCTGAGCCCGGCCCAGCGGGCCGTGGCGGGGGCTGTGACCAGCGCGGCGGAGAATCTGGCCATTGCAGCAGGTGGCGATGGCGTTGCGTGGATCCTGCCTATGCTGAGCGCCCAGGGCGCGGCGGAGGCCATGGGACAGAGCGCGGAGAAGGGCGAAAGCGCCGGTAAGGCCCTGGGCGGCGGCCTCGCCAAGTTTGGTGCAGGCTGGGCCATCAACTCGGTGGGCGCAGCCGACCTTGCAAAGACCATGGGCTCGGACTACGCCAAGGACACGATGGCCGGGCAGATCGCGGACTGGGTGCAGGGGCTGGCGGGCAGCTCGGAGCTGGCGCAGCGGTACCCGGCGGTGGCTGCGGCCATCTCGGGCGGCATCGACAACTCGATGCAGGCTTTTGCGGAGACCTATGCGGACATGGCCATTGACGCTGCGCTGGGGGACAGCGAGGCGGCGAAGAACCTCTTCAGCAAGGACACCTTCCTGACCGCGCTGGAAAGCGGACTCTCCGGCGGTGCGTCCGGCGCGCTGGGCGGCGCTGTGGGCTCAGGGCTGCACAGCATGAGCGAAGCGCTGGACAGGGAGGCGGAGCGTTACGACCGGACGGACCGGATGAAGCGGGCTGCCGCCCAGCAGAAGGAATGGGAGGCCCGGGCAGCGGAGCCCTCTCAGCCGACTTCGCCTGCGGCCACTGAAAACATCAGCGGGCAGGAAGAAAACCTCTCACCGTTCCCGTCGGCTGACGCCGCGCGAGAACGGAACTCCACTGAAAGTATGCAGCGGGCGGATGCGCCGCAGGCGCAGACGGAAGGAGTAAACAGCAGCGTAAACGAGGCTGCTGCGCAGTCGGAAAACCCGGCGGTGCGGCAGTTTGCCGAAGTGGCGGCGAGCGACAGCCTGACGGGCAGGACCATCGGGCTGTTTACACCGAACGCCGAGAACCGGGAAAACCGTGCGGCCTTTGAGCAGGCTTACGGCGTGACGCTGCCCGACACTGCGGGCGCGACCCGCCGGATGCTGCGGGAGATCGCCGCACAGCAGAAGGCGAAAAGCGAAGCGGTGCCTGTCGTACAGAGCGCAGAGCTGCCTAGCGAAGCTGCGAGTGTGCCGCAGACAGTACAGGATGCTCCCGCAGAAACCGCCGATGTCGTGCCGGAAATGGCCGCGCCGGACAACGTGCGTGAAGCGGCTGCCGCAGCAACTGAAGCCGCCGGCTACGAGAACGCCCCGCTGCGGGAGACTCTGGGTCTCCGGCCGGAAGCGCCGAAGACTCAGCGAGAGGCCGAGGTGCAGCGGGCGCTGGAAGGCTGGCGGGTGACGGACAAGGCAGCCGAGACCATCAGCAAAAATATGCCGGACAGGGTGGACGCCGACCGGTACGCGGCCGCAGCGTCGCCGCTGTACCGGCTGGGCCGGAGCGGCGCGGACACCTTCGAGCAGGCATTGGAGCTGGCGGGCAGCATGAGCGGCACGGCGGCAGACATCAACTACATCCTGAGCACCGACGCCGGGCGGACGGCCCTCGAGATCGCCTACACCCAGGGCAAGGGAGAACGGATGCTGTATGCCGAAAAGATGACCGAACTGGGCGGCGCGCTTGGCAGCGAGAGCACCAGCGGCAGGGGCGAGGTATACGCCAAGGGTACGATGCGGCAGGAGAGCGACCCGGCCAGCCAGATCATCAGCCTGAACGCAGCGGCCACCGGCACGGATGCTGTGCTGAGGGATGTGCTGCAGAACGACCGGAGCGTCAGGGCCTATGTGGACACCGAGACGGCCCGCATCTTCTTTGGGGACGGTGCGCAGGACATCTTCGGCACGGTGCTGCACGAGGACTACCACTGGTATAACGCGCTGGACGCCGAGGGCGCAAGGACTTTGCAGGAGCACGCGCTGGAATATCTGGCGAAGAGCAGTGGCTACGAAAGCCTGGACGAGATGATCCGGGCGAAACTGCGGGATTACAGCGCCCAGAGCCTGACCTATGAGCAGGCAGCGGAGGAGCTGGTGGCCGACGCATGGCGGGGTATCTTTGACAGCGAGGAGAGCTTCAAGCGCTGGGTGACGTTCCAGCGCGGGCAGGCAGAGAAGAACGCAGGCAAGAGCGGCGCCATCCACAAGGTGATGGAGCAGGTGCGGCAGATGCTGGATGGGCTCATCAGCCGGGCGAAGGAAGTGCTGACCATCAACCCGGACAACCGCGCCGCCCTGAAAGCGAAGCGCCTGGCCGAGGCCGAAAAGCGCACCTTACAGGACGAGTATTTCGCCCACGCAGAAAAGGCCATGGACAACCTGCGGGCGGCAAAAGAAAACGCCGCAGCTCTCAAGACCGAGAGCGCGGCGGAAGGACGGGGCGTGAGATATTCCATTAACCCGAGCTATGCACAGGACATTGACGAGTGGAACCGTGACGGACGAAACAGCCGGGAAATCTTTGTGCTGGGAAGCACGGCGGAAGCCTTGCAGGGACTGGGCGCACGAGAAAATGACATCTACATGAAAGGCGATAAAATCAGCCTGATCCTGGAACAACACCCGGAAATGACGTTGAACGAGATCAAGCGCATCCCGGAAATTTTGGATGACCCCATTCTGGTGCTTTCCAGCCGGAATAAAGGGCGTGCCGGTTCACAGAATACCAGACTGGTTTTGTTTGGAAGCGTGAAAGCGCAGGATGGCAGACCCGTACTGTGCGTGCTGGATCTTCAGCCAGTAGAAAACCGAATCGTGATCCAGGATATGCAGAAAGCAACCAGTGCTTATACCAAGGATAACGACCCTGTGAGATTTGTGAGGAACAGCGAAGTGCTGTATACCTCTGAAAACAAAAAGAGAACCACAGCGTTACTTAGGACACTAGGCTTCCAAATGCCTAGCGAACTGCAACGCTATGGTTCTATGGGTAGTATATCCTATCATGGGCAAAACGTCAAGATGGAAGGTGTGCCGTTTACAGAAATAGAAGCCTCCGGTGGTACCCACGTAGAATCCGAAGATTCAAGGAGTAGATTGCCGAAGGCCTCTAAACAAAGTATAGCACAAACCTCCGACGAAAGCAAGAAAACCAACGAGCCTGTGAAGAAAACCACCCGCTTTCAGCTGGCCGAACAGGCCGACCGGGAGGCAAAGCAGAACCAGCAGCGGCAGGCAAGCCGGGTACTGGCGGAGAAGGCGGCGGCCTTTGATACCCTGAACCAGTTTTTCGGCCTGACGAAGAACACCCGGCTCTCGGACGCTGCCCTCGAGAGCCTCGCCATCCGATGGACGAAGACCAACGGAAGCAGGGCCGACCGGGCAAAGCTGGCAAACGAGACGCGGGCGCTGGTGGAGTATCTGCGCTCGGAGGGCGCGGACATGGCCAAGGCGCAGGGACTGGCCGAGACGCTGGCAGGCGAAGTGCTGGATGAGGCGACCTACCGGAACACGGAGCTGTGGAACCAGTACCCCGACCTGCATGACCTGACCTACACGGTAGACAAGAACGGCAAAGCCAAGGCGGAGCTTGTAAAGCGGTACGGAAGCTGGACAGAGGCGGTCGCCGAGGCCCGGCGCCACGGCGTGAAGCTGCGGCAGGCGGAGGGATACCGGGACGGCAACCCGGCGGAACAGTACGAGGCCATCGTGAACGACACCCGGGCCGTGGGCGGCGTGAAGGAGAGCGCGGCAGCACTCTTCCGCTCGGCGGCACAGGAAGCGGGCGTGGCGGGCGCAGCCAGCATGGAGAGCACGGAATGGCTCGATGTGCTGATGAACGTACACGACACCATCAAGCCCCGGATGATGAGCCGGTTTGCGGACGTGGCCGAATACGAGGACGCCAAGGTGGAGCTGGCGGGCCGGATGATCGGCGACATCATGAGCCACCCGGAGATGACCGACGCCGAGGCGGTGTTCGAGGGCATTTTAAAGCACAACCGTGAAGTGGCCGCAATGGCCGCCGGAAGCGAGGAGCGTGCGGCTGAGGTGACGAAGGGGCTGAAGAGCGTGCAGCAGACCCAGCGGAAGGCTTTTGCCGACCGGATGCGGGCCAACAGCCGCAGCCAGAGCGACGAGGTCAAGAGTGTGAGCCGGGCGGAACGGCAGCTCAACGAGAATCTGGAAACGCTGGGCGCACAGGTGAGCACAGCAGCGGGTCTCGACGAGAAGATGACTGCTCTGCGGGAAGCCTACGAGCGGGAATGGAAGGCCGAGAAAAAACGGATGAAGCTGGCCCGGCAGGAGATGCTGGATGAGATAAAGCTGGAGCGGCAGCAGATGCGCTCCCAGATCAACGACCTTTCCCGGCAGGTGGCCGGAGAGCAGCGGCGGGCCGACCGGGCGGAGCATCAGCTGCTGGTACAGGAAAACGAGATCATGGAGTGGGAGGCCGAGAACCAGCGCAAGGCGGAAGCGTGGCAGGAAAAGCAGGCCCAGAGGAATGCCATTGCCATTGAAACGGCCCGGCAGCAGCGGGACGAGGACGTAGCCGTGGCCAAGGCACTGGCCGAAAAGCGGGTGCAGAAGGCCCGGGAAGGACGGAAGGCGGACGAGCTGAAGCGGAGCATCCGGAACAACGCCGCCCAGCTGCGCCAGATGCTGCTGCGGCCGAAGCCCGGGAAATATGTGCAGCAGAGCCTCATCGTGCAGGCCGCTGAGGTGGCGAAGCTGGCGGACATGGTAGTACTGAATGAAACGGCAGTGAAGAGCCTGACGCGGTTGGAAAATGCTATCAGCAAAACGATGGGTACAAAGGAAAACCCGAGCAGCATTGCCTACGACTGGGAGAAAACCGGTGTGCCGAATATGATAGCGGCGCTGCGGACGAGCCTGATGGACAGCAAGGACGAGAAAATTGCCCGTCTGAAACAGCAATTAGAGGAGACTGCAGCTCTACCCGACAGCGACAAATCGGAACAGCTGCGGGACCGGCTGCGCCAGCGCATCCGGGAGACGGAGAACCGCACCTATCTGCCCATGACGGTAGATCAGCTGCGGATGCTGAAGGCCATTACGGCCAGCACGCTGCACATCATCCGGACCGAGAACAAGACCCTGAGCCTTGCGAGGGCAGAAGAGGTGGACGGCATGGCCATGAAGGCCGCCCGCGAGGTGCTGAACTCGGAGGGCAACGGCTTCGGAGAGAAATTTGAAAAGGCGAAGGGCGCGATGAACCGCTACCAGCTGGACATGCTGGGCGGCACGAGAATGTTCCGGCGTCTGGGCGGCTACACCAAAAACGGCCAGATGGAGAAGCTGGGGCAGATGCTGAACGACGGCCAGCGGCGGCAGACGGAGATCCTGGTAGAAGGCGAAAGCCTGTTTGCCAACGTGACCGGCAAGGAACACCTGAAAGAGGTGGAAGCTTTTGCCGGGCCGGGGGCAGAGCTGGTGGACATCGGCCTGAAGGACAGCAGGGGCGATTCCGTGCCGCTGAACCACGCCCAGCTGTGCAGCCTGTACATGCTGCTGCGCAACGAGGACAGCCGCCACCACCTGATGACCGGCGGCCTGACCCTGCCGGACGCTGCCCAGTACGCCAAGGGCAACATCGAGAGAGCCTACCAGCGCAGCCAGACCGTGATGCTGGGAACGCTGGTGAACGCCGACGGCACCCCGATGGCCGACACCATTTTGCAGACGGTACAGGACGCCATGACGGACTATGACCGAAACTGGTGCAAGGACATGGAGGACTTTTTCGGGCGGTACACCACGAACCTCATCAACGAGACCAGCATGAAGCTGCTGGGCTACGACCGGGCCACCGTGAAGAACTACTACCCCATCGCGGTAGACCGGAGCACGCTGGCGACGGAGATCGAGGGCGTGAAGATGGATGCCACCATCGAGGGCAGGGGCTTTTTGAAGGAGCGCGTGAAGAGCAACAAGCCCATTTTGCTGGAAGAGTGCCAGAACGTGGTGAAGCGGAGCCTGCGGGACACGGCGGCCTATGCGGGCCTTGCGGCCCCCATCCGGGACGTGCAGCGGGTACTGAACAGCACCGTGGAGACGGCAGAGGGCATCGGTGTGCTGAAGGACAAGATCATCGGCGAGAAGTGGGGAAAGGAGACGGTGAGCTACATCAACGACCTGCTGACCGACCTGCAGACCACGCGGCGCAAGCGCAGCAGCACCATGAGCCGGGCGCTGGACAGGATGCGGGGCAACTACGCCGGAGCCATCCTGACCGTGAACCCGGGCGTGGCCATCGCGCAGGCAGCCAGCCTGCCCACGGCGGGCGCTGTGCTGGGAGCAGACACCATGGCGGCGGTACTTCCCTTCGTGAAGAATTTCTCGGGCAAGCAGCGGGCCGCGGTGGAAGCAGAAATACGCCAGCACGGAGACGTCCTGCTGCAATACCGACTGCGCGGCACCAAGCGGGGAGAGATGAGCTCCATCGGCGCGCACAAAAACCTTGTGGCCAAAGCGTCGGAAGCCATGCCTGCTGTGACCGGCTGGATCACCGGCATGGACGAGATCACGGTGGCCGCGCTGTGGGAGGGCTCAAAGCGGTATGTGGAGCGCCACGCAGCGGAGTTCGGCGAGGGCGCCGCGGAGAAGGGCAGCGAAGCCTACTGGGAAGCCGTGAACAAGATGTACCAGCGGGTCATCGAGGAGACCCAGCCCAACTACACCACCATGCAGCGGGCGGGCATCCAGCGCAGCGACAACGAGTTTGTAAAGACGCTGACCATGTTTACCACCCAGCGCTTCCAGAACTACGGCATCCTGGCCGACGCCGTGGGCGACTACAAGGCCCAGAAGGCGCGGTACGCTGCCGACCAGAGCGCCGAGAACAAGGCCGAGGTACAGAGGGCTGGGCAGAGCCTGCGCCGGGCGGCGGCAAGCCAGGTGGTGCAGACGGCGGTATTTGCCCTGATGAAGATCGGCGCGGACTTTTTGCTCCACCGGTGGGACAAGGAGCAGGACGAGAACGGCGACATCACGGCGGCCAGCGTGGGCAAGCGGTTTTTCGACCTGTACACTGAAAGTGCGGCCGGAAACTTTTTGTACGGCTCGGAGATCTACAGCGCCCTAACCAACGCCCGGGACGGCAAGGACTATGACGTGGTGAGCGCCACCAACATCAGCGCGGTGAACGACCTGTTTGCTGCCTTTACCAAGACCGTCAAGCTGCTGCGGACGGACACTGGCGAGATGAGCGAGGAAGAGCTGACAGCACACCACCAGAAGCTGAACAAGGCGGTGCTGAAGGACATCCAGTGCGGCCTTGAACTCTACGGCGTCCCGGCGGCGAACATCCGGAAGGTGATGCAGGCGTTTGAAGGCTACTGGGAGGATGCACAGGCCATCGGCAGAGGCGAAGGGTTTAGCTTTAACTCTGCACCCTCTTCGGCCACCGGGCAGTACGACCGGCTGTACAACGCCATCCAGAGCGGGGACAGCGAGGAGGCTGCGGCGGCGATGAAGAAACTGGAACAGATGAACAAGACGGACAAGGTGGACGGCGAGCTGGCAAGGCGGCTGAAGCAGTACGACGCCGACGTGCTGGCGGCGGCCAAGGCCCGGAACGCCGGGAAGGCCCGGGCCGAGGAAAAGGCCCGAAAGGCCGTATTTGAGAAGCTGCGGGAGGGGCTGGACGTCGCCCCTGTGACAGACAGGGCCAAGGGCAAAACGGACGCGGCCCGGCGGGCGCAGCTCATCGACCTTGTGAACAAGGCGGTGGACGGCAAGGCAGACGAACTGCTGGCGGGCAGCAAGGACGGCAGCATATACGACGCGCTCCTGGACGAAGTGAAAAATGGCCGGGCGGAGGACGCGCAGGAGGAGCTTGACCGCCTGATGACGGCAGGCAAGGACAAGGGGAGCATCAAGAGCAAGATTACGGAGAGCGTGAAGGAAGAGTATCTGGCCGGAAGCGACCGGGACCGGGAGAAGCTGGAGAAGAAGCTGCTGGCCCTCGAGGACGCAGAGGGAAAACCGCTGTACGAGGAAAAGAACTTTGCACAGTGGGTAAGCGCTGCGGACAAGAAGGCCGAGAAGGCGAAGGACGAGAAGAACTGGTGGGAGGGGGTGAAATAAGATAAGAGCAGACGCTCTGGTAATGAACCAGGGCGCCTGCTCTTTTTGTTTGTTTGAATAAGTCCGCAGTAGTTTTGTTACGAGGGACGTGGTAGGCTTTTTATAGAGTGCTTGCCCTACTGATAGCGGCAGCGGACCGGAAGGAAAACTCTCAGCTTTGCAGTCCGCCTGACGGCGGCGCTGCAAAGCAGCTCCCCTAGCGAGGGGAGCCTTTCTCAAAGGAAGGAGCTTCAAAGTGAAAGTAAGAGTAGTGAAGGACCATTTTTGCGGGACAGGCTGGCGGGCGGAGCCGGAGACGCTGTACCTGGGCGGCGTGGGCGTCGTATACGTGGAAAAGCTCGAATTCGAGCTGCCGGAAGAGTGGGACGGGCTGGCCGTGACGCTGCACATCGAGCAGGAGGGCGGGACTGTGCCGCAGCCGATGCTGCTGGATGGAAATAATAACGCTCCGGTGGACGGGCGTTTCACGACGGCGCGGCAGGGCCTCTGGATGCTGATGGCCACGGACGGCGAAGGCCGGCGCGAGATGACCATGCCCGGGAAATATGTGTGCTACCAGACGCTGGAAAACGGCGAGGGAACTGGTGCAGACGGACCGGCGATGCCGCTGCGGTATCAATATTTACAGCTGGTGCTTGAGCAGGAAGCCCGGGCAGCGCTGGAAGCACAGAGAGCCGCCCGATACCGGCAGTGGGTGGCCGACCGATGCGCTGCAAAGGAACACGCGCTACTACTTGAAGCGCTGAGCGGAATGCGTTACTCCGACGCCAGCGCATGGGACATGATAGCGCAGCTGAAGCAGCGCTGGAACAGCCCCCCGCCGGAGCAGGCAGAGCCGGTGGCAGTGGAGAGCATCCGGCTGGACAGCAAAGAGCTGAGCATAAAAGTGGGAGAGTCCTGCCCCCTGAAAGCCACGGTGCTGCCCGGAAGCGCACCTCAGACCGTGGAGTGGATGGCCGAACCGGAAGGCATCGTGCAGCTTCGGGAAAATACTCTGACCGCCGTGAAAGGCGGCACAGCGCTCCTGACGGCCATCGCAGGCGGAAAGCTGGCGCAGCGCAGAGTGCGGTCGGTGGCTGTATCGCTGGAAAAGCTGGCGCTGGACAAACCGTCCGTAAAGCTGAAACAGGGTGAGTCTGTGACTCTGACCGCGACTCTGACGCCGACCCAGTCCACCGTGACAGCGGTGAGCTGGACAACGAACAATGCGGCGCTGGCCGTGATGAAAGACCAGACGACCGCCGTAGAAAACGGAAAGGCTGTGAACACGCTGGCAGCCCTGAAGGACGGCAGCTGCACCATTACTGCTGCCGCCGGAGGAAAGAGCGCCGTGTGCAGCGTCACGGTGGAAAAGAATGGACAGAGCGGCGGGGATGAACCTGCCATCGTGATGTATGCGGTATCCAACCGGCTGAACGGGCTGAGCACGAGCCGGGCGGACGTGGTCGTCCAGAGCGGCAAGGCGTACACCGCGGCTCTGACGCTGAACGAGGGATACTGGCTCATATCCATCAAGGTAACGATGGGCGGCGAAGACGTGACAGCCACTGCATGGAACGAGAAAAAGATGACCGTCTCCATCCCCGATGTGACGGGCAACATCGTCATAACGGCAGAGGCGAAGCTCCCGATGCTGAAGGAACTGGCGGTGGGAGCGGTGACAAAACTGGTGGAAAAGGACGGGGCAGCGGCGGAAGAATTCGTGGTCATAGCGCAGGACTACGAGAAAGAGCTGAACGGCGAAGGCCGGACGCTCCTTGCCCGGCGGCACGGTATCACCGGGAAAAAATGGAACACAACATGGTGTACGTATGCCGACAGCCTGATTGACGTCTACCTGAACAGCGAATACCTGAAGGACGCCCCACAGGCGCTGAAAGACATTCTGACGGAGACGAAATTTTACTACACGCCCGGCTACTCCGGAAGCGGCAGCAGCTATACAGGAAGCCACACGGTGACCACGCTGAGCCGGAAGGTCTTTTTGCCCTCGTGCTATGAGTTCGGATTCGAGTCATACGGATACACTTCGGCCAGCAGCCCGAAATACTACCACCTGGAAGGCTCGACCTTTGCCGATGCAAAGAAGCTTGCTCTGGCGCTGCTGGCGGCGGATGCCGAAACGGCGGGGAGCGTACCGAACACTTATTTCCATTTCTGCCTCTGGACCCGGACGCCGGTACTGAACGACTACGGCAGCGGCCTGACCGGAAGTGCGCTGAAAGAGTATCTGTACAAGTGCGCTGAAGCGGTGTGGGCGCAGATGCTGACGGCGCCGGATAAGCTGAACTGGGGCGGATACAAGGTGAACGAACCGGAAAACATGAGCTGGCCTGACCTTTACAAGTGCTGGACGCACCCCTGTTTTACACTGCCGGGAAATACCGTTATCGACGCAAAGGGAAATATCGTGGAGGTGAGAGAAGAATGAGCACGGATAATGCACTGGACGCCCTGACGGCGCGGATGCTGGAAGCCGTAAAGAACACCCGCGAAAGCGCGGACTCCGCTGCAGTCAGCGCCCAGCAGGCACAGAAGATGGCGGAGGGAGAGATGCAGGGAACGTCGCTGACTGGCGCAGAGAAAAAGCTGCTGGTGCAGATATTGCAGCGGGCGGCGAACAAGAACAGCGAGATGCAGCCCGCGGTGGATGAGCTGAAAAAGCTCTGGAAGGAGAGCTCCTGATGATAGAACGCAATATCTCCCTCGCCTCGACGGGTTCGGCGCGGACATCGGGCTGTGACAACCAGCTGCGTCTGGGCTACAGCAGGAACCGGGGGATATACCGGCTGAACATCACCCAGACCGGCGAGTGGGAGGGAATGACCATCCGGGCGCTTTGGCACACAGAGCGGGGAATGCTGTTTTCGTCGCTCGTGGAGGACGGAAAAATAGAAGTACCCGCCATCGTGACCTCTACACCCGGGTGCGGCAGGCTCGTCTTTGAGGGAAGCGACGGAACCCGCACCCTGACCAGCGCGGATATCAAGTACAGCGTGGCCATGAACAGCGGCACGATGGGGGACATCCCCGAACCGCCGGTGCCTGCATGGCAACAGCTGGTAGCCCTCGTGGAGCAGGCAAAGGACGAAGCGTGGCAGGCCGGAGAGGACGCCAGACAGAGCGCCGCAAAGGCCAATGAAGCATATGAAAACACCATCGGCGCAAAAGACTCGGCTGTAACGGAGATACGCAAAGCCGAGACGGATGCACTGAACAATGTGGAGGCATCAGCCGGCCCGGCGGCGTCTGCGGCTGCGGATGCTGCCGCAGACGCCGCAAAGGAAAAAACCGAAAAGGCCATTCAGGAAGTAAAGGACAGCGCGGTAAAGGAAGTGAAAGATGCCGCAGCAGGGGCAGCCGCCCGCGCTGCCCAGTCGGCAACGGATGCGGCCAGTTCTGCCGCCGAGGCAAAGAAGACAGCTCAGGACATCCAGGGCTACTACGACGGCGTACAGGATCTCGTGACCGACACGCTGCGAGACTACACCGGCGGCTACTACCGCAGCTATGATTTGACCATCCCGGCGGCGGGCTGGAAAGAGATGACCAAGTCCGTAGGACGGTACTGGTACAGCTGCGACGTGGCCATCGATGGGTGCGACAGCTCTTACGTCCCGATGGGGACCCTGACGCTGGACACGGCCGGAGAGGTCGAAAAAGCAAACCTTGCGACTGTGCTTCAGACCGTGGAGGGCGGTGTGCGGTTCTACGCTGCCATCCCCCCGAAGGTGAACATCCGTGCCTTTGTAACGCTGTTTGCAAAGGGAATGGCATCGATGCAGCAGGCTTCCGCTGAAGAAGTGCAGAGGATGCTTGACGAAATTTTTAATGGATAAAAGAAAGAGAGGAAAAAACACATGGCCAGTTATGATTTGACCCGTACCCCCGCGCTGCGCGACCTGCAGGAGCTGGGCCGCCGCCAGAAGAATGTGACGGACGGTCTCGGCCAGCGCGTATCTGCGCTGGAGACCAATGCTCCCACCAAGGTGGGCGACCTGACGAACGACAAGAAATATCAGACGGAGACGGAAGTCTCCGCCGCCATCAACAAAGCTGTCGCTGCGGCAGACCACCTGAAGCGCAAGATCGTCGCCTCGGCCGGGGACATCGACCTGAAGGCGGCAGACGCTGCACAGTACATCTACATGGTCCCGAAGGGTACTGCCGGTACCTCCGACAAGTACGACGAGTACATGGTCATCGACGGCGTGCTGGAAAAGATGGGCGACTGGAAAGTGGATCTGAGCGGCTATGTCCAGAAGGAAGCCGGCAAGGGTCTCTCGACCAACGACTACACCAGCGCGGACAAGCAGAAAGTGACCAACATGGAAAAGACCATGGACGCCCGCATCACCGCCAGCATGGCGACCGACACCGAAGTGAACGCGATGCTGGATGAACTGTTTGGCTCTTAAAGGAGGACAAGATGGGGATAACGCTTGCTCATCTGAAGGAAGCCGTGGACCGGCTGCTGGACAGGATCGCGCTGGTGGCTCAGACGGCCTCCAAGAGCATCGAAGAGATGGGAAAGACAAAGGCAGATAAGGTGAACATCATGTCTTTGACCATCCCGGCCAGCGGCTGGTCGAGCGACAGCACTGCGGGATGTCCGTATTATCTGGACATCCCGGTGTCCGGCCTGACGGCAAACGACTGTGTGGCCGTAGTGGTAGCACCGACCTGTGCAAAGACCGCCCTGACGGCAGGACTCACATCGACCGAAAGCTTTGCAGGAAAACTGCGGCTGCGAGCGCAGCAGACGCCGACAGCTGCCATCACGGCAGTTTATTACATTGTGAAATAGGAGGGATGGACCTATGGCATGGGGTCCCATATCGGTCGGCGGCAGTGTGAGCGGTTACACGCTGCCGACAGCAACGGCCAGCGTCCTTGGCGGCGTGAAGACCGGCAGCAACATCACGAACTCCGGCGGCACCATCAGTATCACCAAAGCCAACGTGACGGAGGCGCTGGGCTATACGCCGCCCACCGCCAACACCTGGCGCAGGGTACAGGACAACCTGACCAGCACGGCCACCGACCAGAGTCTGAGCGCAAATCAGGGCAAGGTGCTGAAAGGCATCGTGGACGGCAAGGCGGCGTCCAGCCACACCCATGACGACCGGTATTACACCGAGAGCGAGATGAATACCAAGCTGAATGGGAAGGCGAACGCAAGCCACACCCACGACGACCGGTATTACACCGAAAGCGAGATGAACACCAAACTCAACGGCAAAGCCAACAGTTCCCACACCCACAACTACGCCGGTTCCGGCTCTGCGGGCGGCACGGCCAACAGTGTCAACGGCCTGACCTTCGCCGCCCAGACCACCGACCCGGGGGTAGGAAGCAGCCTTGCCACCAACAAGGTGCTCATCGTGTACGTGTAAGGAGGCTGAATATGGCAAAAGCAGTTTATGTGGGCGTTGGCAGCAAAGCCCGCAAGATGAAAAAAGCCTACATCGGCATCGGCGGTAAGGCCCGCAAGGTCAAGAAGATGTACATCG